>Ga0272443_10002949_pt1 | contig 20814 bp, 17 predicted proteins | sample SSMAcet12_FD_193581 | JGI IMG/M metagenome (GOLD analysis project Ga0272443, IMG submission 193581) | Marine sediment archaeal communities from Little Sippewissett salt marsh, Falmouth, MA, United States - SSM-Acet-12 | ecosystem: Environmental > Aquatic > Marine > Wetlands > Sediment ... | reverse complement strand
TTTTGCTCACCCCGGGCCGGATTGCGCCCGGGGTGGATAGGTCCCATAGGTCTTATGGGTCCTATGATAGGTCCTATGGGTCCCATTGCTTTTGCTCACCCCGGGCCGGATTGCGCCCGGGGTGGATAGGTCCCATAGGTCTTATGGGTCTTATGATAGGTCCTATATGTCCTATAGGACCTATGCCCCCGCCCGCCTGCGCTGAAGCTGCGGCGGGCGGGGCTGGGCGTCACTGGAGCGCTAAGCTCCAACGACGCAGCTACTGCTCCAGTGACGCAACCAGGTCGCGGATCACCGGAACCTGGGGGTCGTCCTTTTCCGCCTTTTCCAGGTAGGTCTTGAAGGCCGCGATGGCGCCCTGCATATCCCCCTGGTTGAGCAGGGCATAGCCCAATTGGCGATAGGCCTTGGCCCAGTCAGGGCTGATCTCGATGGCCTGGCGGTAGTACTGCACCGCTTCCGTGGCATTGCCCGCGTTGAAGAGGATCTCGGCCACGTTGTAAGGCAGGGCGCGGTCAGAGGGATCGATCTCAATGGCCTTGGTGAAGTACTCCTTGGCCTTGCCGAAATCATTGCCCACCATGTAGGCCTCTCCGATACCGGCGTACATCTGCGCCGCCGTAGCGTTGCCGGCCATTTCCACACCTTCCGTTTCCATGCCCGCCAACACCTTCTCATAAGCGGCAATGGCCTTTTCGTACTGCTTGAGCTTGAAGTGGCAATTGCCGATGTTGATGTTCACTTTGTAGAACTTTTCGTTTTTGGCCAGAAAAGCCTGGAACATGCGCAGGGCCTCTTCATAACGGCCGGCGTCGTAGAGGTCGTTGGCGTTCTTGAAGTTAACCTTGGAATCCTTGCCCTTCACGACGTCGACCTTGACCTCGTCCAGGGCCTTGAGCACGATCTCCTGTTCGGGGTTGCGGTTGACGCCGGAAAGGCGGGTTCGGGAAATGGCCCGTACATAGCCTGCTTTTTCCACGGTGAACTGGAAATCCCCCACGCCGAAGCCGTAGATCGTCCAGCGGCCGTTGGCGGCGGACGTGGCTTCCAAGGTCAGCTTGTACTGCAGGGATTCCATGATAATCTTGGCACCCTCGATTGGGTTGCCCTCTGAATCCTTGACCAGGCCGGTCACCCGGCCGCCGCCCCGGCCTTCCTGGGCGGACAGGGCGCAGGCCATGGTCAACACTGCACATATACCGATAATGGCGATTCGTTTCACGTTATCCTCCTGTTGGTTCCATAGTTGGTTTTGCGTTGGTCAGAATTAATGGATCTGGACTGGGTTCGACCACATTGACCTCTATTTGACGGTGAGGATGCGGCGTGACTTGCGTCCGGACATCATGTCCGTCAACACCACGTCCACGGTATGTTTTCCCGGCCCCAGCTTCACTGCAACGGGAATTCGGAAACGGAAATCCGTTTTCAACACCTCTTCGGCGTTGAATTCCTGCTGCCAATCCCGGGAAAACCGGTCGATCTCTTCCCCGGCCCCGAAAACCAGTACGGTTACGTAGAGATGAACCGATATCCGTTCCTGGCTGCGCTCAAAGGCCACCTTCTCCGGCTTGAAAGACACGGCGATTTCCCCGGCCCGGGCATTGTAGTCCACTTGGAAGTCGATGGCCGCCGGGAAGGGTGAATCTTCGTCCTGTTTCACGATCATATTGAGTTTGAGCTCCTCCAATACATCCAGCACACGCAGGGACAAGTACCTTTCATCCAGGCGGAAGCTGCCGAAGCCCCGTTCGTCGACGAAACGCAGCCGAAAGCCTCCGCCGGTATAAGTGGTGCCGGATATTCCGGAGAAACCGTAATACCAGTCGATAATTCGCCCTTGATAACGCGGATCCGTCGTGGGGACATTGCGTTCCACCTGCTCAGGCGGGCCCAGGATCATGTAAAAACGGCCGCGATCGGTACGCCAGCCCGGGCGCTGCCCCTCCTGGAAGTAGCGCTGTACGTGCTCAAATCGACGCTGGATCTCCTGGCGAAACTCGTTTTCATCGGATAAGGGATTGGGATCGCGGATCTCCCAGAAATACTCGATAAAGCGCCGGCGGGCCTCCGGAGACAACAGTCCCCGGTAGATGCGGGCTTCCCGCGAGGTCATAATAAATCTCGTCATCTTGTAAAAGGTATCTTCATTGCGCTCCACCACTGGAGCGGGGCGGTTGCCGGCACACCCGACCAATACCAACCCGCCGGCCAAAATCAGCCCAGCCAATCCGGCATGTTTCTTTAAAGCCATGGTATCCTCCCCTATTTCAGGCGCTCCAGCATGCTGCGCACAGCGGCCTGTTCAGGATTCAAACGCAGCGAAGCTTCGAGGGCCTTGCGGGCCTCCGCCTTGTCACCCGTGTTGGCCAATGCCGCGCCCAGGGCGTTCAACACGGAGGTATCGCTGTCGTACAACTTGTTGGCCTCCAGCAAAGCCTGGACGGCCTGGACATTGTCACCCCGCACATGCAGGGCTTTGCCGCGCAGGGCGTAATAGTCAAAAAGGTATTTGCGGTCTTTTTGCAATGGAGGAATGATTTCCAGCAGGCGGTCAGGCCGTCGCTGGGTCACCAGGAATCCGGCGTAAGCTTTGATAAGCGGGGGGAATTGCGGCTGCCGCGACAGGGCGGCCTCGTAGTGATCGATCGCCGCCTGGGCACGATTCGTATTGGCGAATTGTTCGGCCAGCATCATGTCGAATAAAAACGCTTTGTCCGCGGCCAGGCGCTTGGATGCCACTGGCGGATGAAACACCTGGTCCCGCGGGGCCACGGCCATGCGGGTCTCCCGGCTGTCCAGTACGGCGTTTGCGGCGCCCAGCAATACCACGCGCACACGATAAGCCCCATTGCCGGGATTGTCAATTTCGCGCAGGCAATTCCACACTTCCTTGTCGTCCGGAACATCCACCATGTATTCACGGGAGTATGGGCGGAACTCCTGCTCGTTTGTGACCGTGATCCGGGCTTTAAAAGGCGTTTTTGCCTGGCCCCGGAACACCGAGAAAAACAGGTGGACCGGTTCCTGCATGCCGAAACTGCCCTCGGGATCAATGGAGACATGCTGATTCACCATCCGGTAGGCGCCGAAACCCGGGTCGGCAACCGGCATGATACGATGTGAAAGCAGTGGCCCGTACAGTCGCGGCGCCGCCTCCGTGACCGGAGGAACCGTCACGCGGCGGTCGAAATAACTGATCTCCCGGTTGACCGAGTTCTGCAGTACCGCGGAGAAAGTGTACTCCCCCGGGGCCACGGGAAAGTAATCCGCGACCACAATGCCCTTGGCCAGGCGGGTGTTCAACTCTTCTTCGCTGGCGTAAACGGGAAAGTTCTTGGAGTACTTGAAAACCTCGCTGCCGCGGTCGTCGGGAGTCCGCAGTACCACGGTGAGTTCGAAGTTAAAATAATAGCTGTCCCGTTCTTCAGAGAAATCCACGGACAAACGTTCCGGCAGGAAAGAGAAATGCAGGAAGTGGGTCTTAAGAATGGGGTCTCGCAACAACGTCAGGTCGCAACGGCTGTTGACGTAATTGGTCACCACGTTCACATCGACGATGCCTTTGTAGTTGAGAAAGTTCCGGGCGTAAGTCGCATTGATACGGCGCTTGGGCAGATCGTAAATGCGGGAGATCAGCAAGGGAGCCTGGAGGGAGGGGCTGAATCCGTTTAGTTGCTCTCCCGGGATAAGGCTCAGGGAGACTTCCGCCACGGTGGTGTTGTATTCCTTGATGGCATCGTACAAGGCTTTGTAGTTGGTGGAATCTATGGTGTGGGATTGGGTGGTCAGCAAGGCCTGTGGACCGTCAACTGTGGGCAGGTAGAGGCGGTACCGCCCCATGCCCCCCCGCTTGTAGAAGACTATGCGGAATCCCGTGGGCAAACCGTTTTGCGCATTGCCGAAGTAATCCCATATCAGCACCGGTTGCAATCCGCCGGTAATGACCTCCTCCTGGCTGACCGGCGGGCCCAGCAGGATGTAAATGCGGCCGCGATCGGTTTTCCACCCCGGGATGGGCGTACCGAATCTGAAGTACTTGTTGGCGTAAGCGAAACGCTGCTCGTGTTCCTTGCGGAACTCGTTCTCCGGCGTCCCCTGGGTGGGATCACGCTGTTTCCAGAAGAGGTCGATCAGGGCATCCCGCTCCTTATCGGACTTGAGGCTTAGAAAGACCTTGCGCTCCATCGGGGTGATGATGTAGTGGACCAGGTCCAGCCACTGCTGGTAGCGATCGTCCAATTTAACTTGTTTTTCAGCCGCGAGGGCCGCCGGCGCCATGCTCCCCCAGGCCACAATCAGGGCGAGCCATAAAATCCATATGCTTTTGCGTTGCTTCATGTATTTCCTCGTGTAAGCGGTAGAGATGTATTATAAAGGACCCGCGTCCATCCGTCAAAGTTGCCCGGCCATGGCTGCAGTGGATTTTTTTTTGCCAAGCGCGGCGTTTGGTGTTACAATCTGACGTCTCACACGTACCTATAACGTTGTGCATTCCATTTTATCAGAGGAGTCGTTGCATATGAAAAAAACACTGACGATTGCATTGGTCATCCTGGCCCTGGCGGGTCAGGGCCTGATGGTGTCCGCCGACCAGGCCACGGCACCCTCCAAAAAGGCCGTTAAGCTGATCAAGAAAGCCGAAAAGGCCATCAAGGACAAGGATTACACCAAAGCGGCGGAGTTCTATCAACAGGTCATCGAGATGGAACCAAAATACGCCGAGGGCTACTTCGGCATGGGCCGCCTGCAATTGGCCCAGAACCAGCTCGAAGCCGGTGAAAAGAACCTGGACAAGGCTCTGGCCATCGCCCCCGATCACTCCGGTGCCGTTAAGTTGATGGCCCGGTTGCTTTTTGCCAAAGCCCAGCAGTTCCAACAGCAGCGCAAAATGGATGAGGCCAACGCCGACTTCAGCAAGTTGGCCGCTCTGCCCAAAATCGCCGAACTGGACCGCAACCACCTGGGCCAAGCCCTCTACCAGTTGGGGGTTAACCTCTACGTGCAGAAAAAATTCGCCGAATCATCCGAAATCCTGAAGAAATTTCAACAACTTCCCATGGCCCAGACCGAGTTCGCCCCGATCTTCCCAGCCTCCAACTACATTATCGGCCTCAATCATTCCCAATCAAAAGAATACCAAGCCTCAAACGAATACCTGCTCAAGTACATAGACACCCGCAAAGACGTGGAAAAAGACCAATTGCTCCCCCTGGCCCACTTCGTAGTCGCTTCCAACAACTTCCAGCTCATGGAGGCCGCGGCTGAACCCATCAAGAAAGACAAGGAAGCCAAGGACCGCAAGGAAAAGCTCGCCGCGGTGGCCGCCAAGTTCAATGACGGGATCCTGCCCCACCTTCAGAAAGCCATTGAATTGAAAGCCGACCTGGAACCGGCTTACGTGACCCTGGGAAACTTCTACTACTACATCAACAACCAGGAAAAAACCGTGGAAGTTTATGAGAAGCTGGTCTCCCTCTTCCCCAATTCCAATGACAACGCCCAGTACAAACGCTTCCTCGAGGACGTCAAAAAAGAAATCGCCGCTCAACAAAAGACGGCAAAGTAAGCGCTTCCACGAACCAGCTCCCCACCGGGGAAGGCCGGCCGCCGGGCCGGCTTTCCCCGGCGTCGGCCGCCGTTCCGGAAGCCGGCGACATGAAAAAAATGTCCTGCATTATTTGTGAGATGAATTCCCCATTAAATCCATATAGTTACATGGCCCTACGCATCTTAACCTTCATCGCCTTAATTGCCGTCACGTTCGCCCCGCTCCCGGCAGCATCCATTCATCACCCCACACCTGATTCCGCGGTTGTGGAGGAGGCGAGCCTGAACCTGATCGCGCCCAATGGCGGTGAGATCCTGATCCGGGGCTCACGTACCACGGTGACCTGGTCTTCCCGCCACATCACGGACGGCAAGATCATCCTGGTGTTGTACTCAAAAGGGGTCAAAACCGCGGTGATCTCAAAGGGCTGCCCCAATACGGGGCGTTTTGAATGGAAAATCCCGGAGAACCTTGCCGCGGACGTGAATTACCGGGTCCGCATCCGCTGGTCCCGGCAACCGGAAGTCAACGATTTCTCCGACGCGGATTTCACAATCCGCGACGGTGCCAACTGACGAACCGCTATCCGCCTCGAAAATCCCGGCAACCGTCTAAAGGTGTTTGCTCAAACGCCGAATACGGGGGCTTCACAAATGCGCCGGTGCGGATTGCGCCGTTAGCTTAATCTTTCCCTGCCGGGCCGGCGCCGTTCTCCCAAATGGATTCATCCGCGGCCATGCCGTCGGATTCACCGGCCAGCCATTGGAGGTAATCAGCCGATCCGCGGCCTACCGGTATTTCCAGGATTTCCGGGCACTCGTAGGGGTGCTCCCGCTTTAAAAAGGACTCCACCTGTGCATAGCGGGAGCTTTGGGTCTTGATAATCAGGATGGACTCTTCAGTCCTTTCCATGCGCCCCTGCCAGCGGTACCGGGAAATCGCTCCCGGCAACACGCTGACACAGGCGCATAAACGGCGCCGCACCAGGGAATCGGCCAATCTATCCGCCGTATCCCCGCCGGCCACCGCGGTCAATACCAGGCAGAATCGCGGGTTACTCCTCCTCGCTATCCTGCGCCGGAATTTCTTCGGCAACCTCTTCCACGGGCGCGGCCTGAGTAGGCTCCACTTCCGCGGTCTGGGCTTTCTCATATTCATCCTTGCTCAAGATACTCAGGATAATCAGGCGGTTGGGCATCACCCGATCTTCCACTTTGAGTTCGTACTTCACCAATTCAAAAAAGTAATCCTCTTCGGAGCCGTCTTTAAACACCACATGGGTGGTGACCACACTCTTGATGGTTTCACCGTTGTAGATCTCCGGGCTCTGCTTGACACCGGTGGAGAGCTTGACCATTTCACGCTCGAACTCGATATCGTTCTTCAGCTTGCCCATCTTGGACACCAGCTGACGGAAGTTGCCGGTTTCGGCTTCCATGGCCAATTTCTTTTCGTCGATCTGTTTCTGCAACTCGACCTTGCGGCTGCGACGCCGCGTTTCGCCCATCTCGAATTCCAGCTCATCCACTTCGTCCTGCATATCCCGCACCGTATTGAGCTGTTTTTGGCGTTCCTTCTTCAGGTCTTCCATTTGCTGAATCATCTTCGGAAGCTGGAACTCCACGGTTTCGGGTTCGGAAACGCTGACGATCTTGTAAGAATCGTACTCCAGATTCTTGGGGGTTACCGCCATGGAAGACATGGAATCTGAATCGTTGTGCAACATGGCTTGGAAATACTTGGTCACAACGACTTCCTCTGGTTTGGAGCAAGATGTCATCACAAACACCAGACCCAAAATTGCAGCAAGGACTGTCAACTTCTTCATTTTTCCTCCTCCTATGCGGCCATGGGCCCACCGACGGATGGGAAGTGAGTCAGGCGAGACTTCACCCTTCTGTTTTCCACAGCCAGAAAAATTATAAGTAAACCCAAATCGAAAATCAAGGCCCGCCCGCATTTGCCGGGGATCACTCCCCTTGCCGGTGAATTCTCTAGTCCCGCACCGGGACCTCGACCACCCAGCCCTCGGGGCCGGGCTGATCACCTTGCTGGATTCCCTTGAGGGTATCGTACAATTTGCGGGTGACCGGCCCCACTTTGCTGCCATCGCCCTGGAAGCGGATCATCCGTCCCTGGTATTGAATACCGCCAATGGGCGTAATCACCGCGGCGGTTCCGCAGGCGCCGGCTTCAACGAATTCATCCAGGGAATCAATGGGCACATCCCGCTCTTCAACGGTCATGCCAAGCATTTCCCGGGCGATGGTTACCAGGGACATGCGGGTAATGCTTGGCAGGATGGAGGGGGATTTCGGCGTTACGAAGCGGTTGTCCCGGGTGATGCCGAAGAAGTTGGCGGCTCCGACTTCCTCGATATTCCGATGGTGGGTGGGATCGAGGTAAATGCAATCCGCAAAGCCGGCATCCACCGCCTCCTGGTGGGCCAAAAGGCTGGCGGCGTAATTGCCGCCCACTTTGGCCGCGCCGGTACCCATGGGCGCCGCCCGGTCGTAAGTGGAAACGGAAAAGAACACGGGTTTCAAGCCACCCTTGAAATACGGGCCCACGGGCATGCAGAATACGGTAAACATGTACTCCGGGGCAGGGCGTACGCCGATGTTCGGCCCCATGCCGTACAAGAGGGGACGGATATACAGGGAAGCCCCCGAACCATAGGGCGGTATCCAACGCCGGTTGGCCTGCACCGTCTCCAGCACGGCCTTCAGGAACAGCTCTTCCGGCACGGCGGGCATCATGATGCGCGCCGCGCTGCGCTGAATGCGCCGGGCGTTTTCATCGGGCCGGAAAAGCAGCACTCGGCCGTCCTGGGCGGTGAAGGCCTTCATGCCTTCAAAACATTGCTGGCCGTAATGCAAAGCAGTGGAGCCCTCGTGTACCCGCAGAAAAGGGTCTTTCTCCAGACGCCCCTCGTTCCAATCGCCGTCACGCCATTCGGCACGAAAACGATAATCCGTCTGAATGTAAGAAAAGGACAGGTTGGACCAATCCAAATCGGCTTTTCTCGTGTTGTTCATGGGTACCCCTTGCTTGTGTTTTTTGTTGGATTTCTGTGTGAATTCTCAAATCAAAGGGTACCCCACACGGGCGAAGTTTGTCAACACCCGCAGCCGGAAGATCCCCGGATCGAGACCGGATGAATACGGGAATGCAGGCTAAATACGCCGGACCTGCTGGCTTCGCAGCAATTCATCCGTCGGCACTCCCCACTGATCCCAGCCGCGACGCGTGTAATAGGCATCCAGCCAATGATCAAACAATTCCCGGGTGAGTTTCCTGCCCTTGAAAATTCCGGCGACATGGGTCTCCTCCAGGAAACGCCGGGGTACGCAGTCATCGGCGCGGGTGCGACCGTTTTTCAGGTTGAACATGCGTGCCAGGGTGGAAATTCGCGCCCCCGCGGCCGTCAGCTTTTCAGGATCCATGGGAATACCCGTGGCCGCCGTGTACAAGGGGGCCAGGCGGTCATTCCCAAAGGGCAGAAAATCACACACAATCAGGGAGTTGCGCAGATTGACCTCATCCTGGGCGGAAACAATGTAGTCCGGCGTGTTGTGGTAGCTTAATTCTCCGTTCATTTCAGCCGTAACCGACCAGATCCGGGTATGGCTGGCGAAATCCGCCGTGGCCAGGCCCAGGGCCATGGAGCCCGACCCCTTGATGTTCACCCCGGACAGCTCCATTCCGGCGATATGAAGGGCAAAGTACTCACTGCCCCGGCCGATTTCCCGCGCGGCGATGCGGGTGCCCTCGGCCAAAAGGTCACCGATGCCGCGGCGCGCCGCAATGCGGCGCACGCACTCCAATAAGGCCGGACCGTTTCCGAAGGTCAACTCCAGCCCCTGGGTGTCCCCGGCATTCAGGATCCCTTTCTCAAAGGCCTCCATGGCAAAGGCGATGGTGGCGCCCAGGGAAATGGTGTCCATACCAAGGTCGTCGGCCAACAGATTGGCTTCCAGCACCACTTCAGGATCCGCGATTCCGCAATTGCTGCCCAGCCAGGCCACGGTCTCGTACTCCGGGCCTTCCAATTCCCGCCCCTTCCACTTGGCCACTTTGGCGCATTGAATGGCGCAGTTGAAACACCCCTTGCTTTGCCAGCCGAAATGCTTGCGCAGGTACTCGGAGGTCAAGGATTCGTAACCCTCGAATCGCCCCTCCCGGCAATTGCGGGTAGGCAGGAAGTTTCCCTGTTCGTGGCCCGTCCGGGTCCACCAATTGGTACCGAAAGTGTAACGCAGGTTGCGGTTGGGATGGGCCACGACATCCCCGGCCAAGCGGGCGGCCAGTTGGCGGAAGGCCTTTTCGTCGCCATAGGTGATCTTTTCCCTGCCGCTGAACACCACGGCCTTAAGGAGCTTGGACCCCATTACCGCACCGGCACCACCGCGGCCGAACTGGCGGTGCCGGCTGGTCCCGATGACGCTGAAGCGCACAAGCTTCTCCCCGGCGGGCCCGATACAGGCCACCCGGCTGCCGGGGAATTTTTCCAGGAGTACATCTTCCGCGGCAAATTTGCCTTTTCCCCAGAGGTCCCGGGCATCCACGAAGTCCACACCTCCCGGGAAAACGTGCAGGAGCACCGGGTGCTGGCTGCTCCCGGTGATCACCAGGGCGTCGATGCCGGCGCGTTTCACCTGGGGCCCCAGGTGGCCGCCCACATGGGAGTCCAGGCAGGATCCGGTCAGGGGGGATTTTGTCACCAGGGCCATGCGTGCCGATGTCTGCACCAGGCTGCCGGTAAAAGGTCCGGTCACGAAGATCAGGGGATTCTCCGGGGCGAGGGGATCCTGGGTGACCAGCCCCAGGTCCGTCATGAGTCTCAGCCCTAGGCCCTTGCCGCCGAGCCATTGAGGGTAAAGGGCAGCATCCGTGGGGGCGAATCGGAAGGTCTGCTTTGCCAGGTCCACGTACAGGACGCGGTTCATCGTGCTTGGCGTCGCCATTTCGCTTCCTTTTGCCGATCAGTCGCCGAGACGGGGATCCACCCCGTGCAGATGACGGGAGACCGGCCGGGGCCCCGGATCGCGATTCCTCCCGGTCTCCGGCGGGAACGGGCGGCGGTCGCAGCCGCGGGCCTTCCGGCACCGCGAGAACACCTGCCGATGGTTCGGTTTACCCGTTCAGGGTTTGCTCCAATTCCGCCTTCAACAGGGGCACGATCTCAAAAAGATCGCCCACAATGCCATAATCCGCTTTCTTGAAAATCGGGGCTTCGGGATCCTTGTTGATGGCCACAATGACCTTGGAGGTCTTCATGCCCACGAAATGCTGAATGGCTCCGGAAATTCCGCAGGCCACGTACAGCTTGGGGTTGACGACCTTGCCCGTCTGGCCCACCTGCATGGCGTACTCGGCGAACTCGGCATCCACCGCAGCCCGGGATGCGCCCACCCCGGCGTTCATCACCACAGCCAATTCCTGCAACAGGGCGAAGTTCTCTTTGTTCTTCATGGCCCGGCCGCCGGATACGATTACGGCTGCCTCGGTGAGGTCGATCTTGCCCGCCTCGCCGGCCACGACTTCCTTGACCCGGCTGCGGACCGGTACGTCCGCGGCGGTCACGGCCACCAATTCGGGATTCCCGCTGCCGGCGGGCAGTTCCGCGGGGTAGACATTGGGGCGCAGGGTAAACAGATTCACCGGCGCGGCTGCCCGCATGCGGGCCAGCAGCTTACCGGCGTAGACGGGTTTGACCGCACACATCTCTTCCAGATTGATGGCCACGCAGTCCGTAACCAGGGCGGCCCCGAGCCGGGCCGCAACCCGCGGAAAAAGGTCGCGGCTGCGTCCGGAGTGGGCGGCCAGCAGGGTGGTGATGCCCTTTTCCTTTATCAACGCCTCCAGGGTGGCGGCGTGAACGTCCGGCTGGTACACATCGCCGGCACCGGTCACATGGTAGAGGGTGGCCACTCCGGGAAGGGTCGCGGCCAGGTCCGCCGCCTCCGCGGCAAAGGTCACGGCCGCCACTTGGCCGGGGCCGTTCATTGCCAGGGCAAGGGCTTCACGGCTGGCTTTCTTGATGGTTCCATTCTTGACTTCCAGCAAAACTGCGGTAATGGACATGGTGGCCTCCTACAATACCTTTGCTTCGTCGCGCAACAGGCGTACCAGCTCCCGCACGGCATCTGCGGGTTCGCCTTCAATAATCCGTCCCGGTGCCTTCTCTTCAGGAGCCGACAAGGTTTCAACTTTCAGAACCGGCTCAGGGACATCCACTTGCAATTCCCCGGGGGTGAACTTCTTGACTTCCACTTTTTTGGCCTTCATTATGCCCATAATGGATGGGTAGCGGGGGGTATTCAACCCCTTGGTCGCGCCAATCACGCACGGCAGGTTCAGTTCCATTCGTTCACGGGCGCCGCCCTCGATCTCACGCTCCGCCAGGGCCACGCCGTCGGCCACTTCCAGGGCGATCACACCGTTGGCTGCGGGAATATTCATCACCTCTCCCAGAAACAGCGGCAGCACACCGGCGTCGCCGTCAATGGCCTGTTTGCCGGTCAAAATAATATCGGGCTCCCCGCAGGTCTTGATGGCCGCGGCCAGGCAGCGGGCGATGGTTTGATGGTCGAGATCGGCCTCACTTTCCACGTGAACCGCGGCGCTGACGCCCATGGCCAGGGCCGTGCGCAGCACGCCGTCGGCCCGGGCGGGCCCCAGGGTGATGGCGGTTACTGTGGAACCGGCTGTTTTCTCTTTCAATTGGACAGCGGCCTCGAGAGCGTACTCATCGTAAGGGCTGACGACCCACTTGAGGCCCGATTCCCTTACCTTGCACCCGCCCTCCACACTCAGGCTGGCTTCGGTATCGGGAACCTGCTTAATGCACACAAAGATATTCATCTAACTCCTCCTTGGCCGCCGCTTGCGGCGTCGGCCGCGATCCGATGTTCGTTTTGCACTGGAACCGTCCACGGAGGTACCGAGGATCCGATCGGCATACCGCAACATTGTACCCGGGAGCAGGGCGAGAATCAATCCCGGTCAAGGGCCGTCTGCGGTACACGTCCCCTGAAGGGCAGCGGCGGTCCCTTTGGTGAAACCGGATCAAAGGGAATCTCCGGCGTACGCCGCCAGGGCGCGTCCGAGCCGGGATATGCCTTCACGAATACGCTCCGGCGGGGCAAAAGAGAAATTCAGCCGGAAGCAGTTTCCCAATCCACCGGTGGGATGGAAAGCGGATCCCAGTACAAAAGCCACATCCTGGCGCACCGCCGCATGGAACAGCTCTTCGGCGTCCAGTTGCCTTGGCAGGGTAACCCAGATGAACAGTCCGCCCTGGGGGCGGGTCCAGGTGAGCCCATCCAGTTTCGGCATGTATTCATCCAGCGCACTCAGCATGATGTCCCGCTTGTTGCGGTAATCCTTTTTAAACTCCGGCAATGAGCGCTCCATGAGGCCCGCCGCCAGGTATTCCGCCACCAGATGCTGGGACAGGGCGGAAGTACACAAGTCCACGCTCTGCTTGAGAGTGGTGAACTTGTCGATCAATTCCTTCGGGCCCACGGCCCAGGCCACCCGCAAGCCAGGCACCAGGGTTTTGGAAAACGTGTAGAGTGAAATGACGCTCCGGTTGTTGTCCATGGTGTACAGCGAAGGAACGTTCTCACCCTCGAAACGCAGATCGCGATACGGGGCGTCGTCCACCACCAGCATACCGTGGCGGCCCGCTACGTCAAGCACTCCGCGCCGCCGTTCTTCCGTCATGGTGATGCCGGCGGGATTCTGGAAATCCGGGATCAGGTAGACCATTTTCAGCCGTCTCCCTTCTCCGCGCTGTTGCATTTCCTCTATGGTGCGCTCCAGGGCCGCCGGGTCCATGCCGTTCTCATCCGTTGCCACTGGCACCATGCAGGTGCCGTAGTTGTCGAATGCCTGGATGGCCCCCACATAAGTGGGAGTTTCCACGAATACCACGTCACCACGATCCACGAAGGCCTTTGGCAGCATGTCAAGCCCCTGCTGGGAGCCGGTCAACACCAGGATGTTCTCCGCTTCCGCGTGCACGCCGTCCTTGGCCATGTAGCGGATCAACTCTTTTTTGAGGCGTGCTTCGCCTTCGGCTTTTGAATAACTCAGCACCTTGCGGCCCCGTTCTCGCAGCACTTTGGTGATCAGGTCATTGATGGTATCCACGGGAAACAGGTCCGGTGACGGCCAGCCGCCGGCAAAGGAAATGACCTCAGGGCGGTCCGCCAGCTTCAACAGTTCACGGATGGCCGATTTGCGCGTTTCCCGCGCCGTTGTCGAGTACAACTTCTCCAGGTTCAGCATGTATTCCTCCTTCCGGGACTTCGGGTAATCCCGGATTATGCCCTGCACCGGGCGGTCAAGTCAACCCGGCCGGACAGCACCCCGCGCGATGGCTCCCCGCCGGGCGCCTCGCCGCCTTCCCCGCATTCAGGTTCGGGACACCGGGTTGACCCGGGCACGCCATCGGGATATACTCGGCTTGGAGGTACGACATGGATCTGGCGGCGGGACTGGTGGTTTTCGGAGTCTTACTGATCGTGCAGGTGGTGGGACGAAAGCGGAAGATCCGCCCCTTTGACCGTTACCGGCCCTTCCTGTCCATGCTGACCGCCGCCTTCCTGGCGGGATTCGCCGGTTTCATACTCTTCACCCCCCGGGTGCCCTCCATGGCCCAGAAAATAACCGTGGCGCTGATCTCGCTGGCACTGACCGCGGTAAACATCCTCATCTCCGAAGGCCGGGAAAAGCCGGCGGAATAGAAAAAATCGAATAAACAAGAAGTTGAGGGTGGCAACCCGGTTTCTCCCTGATCATACACGTGATTTCCCGAACCCTTCTTTCCCTTTTCGTGTTTTTCCGTGTGTTCCGTGATTTTAACCGGACAGGCACACAGGCCTGCCTCTACCCTCGCATCAGGATATCCCAATAAGGAAACGGCGACCGGTAAGGTAGGTCATGTACATGGTCGCGGCACGCCGCTCCCCTACCTCTGAATCTGCTTGAGGGCAATTCGTGAATTGCCCCTACATTCGGGCGTATGCCATACGCCCCTACGGTCAAACGACACTTCGTAACGCATTGGGCGAAAGATTTTTCGCCCCTACATTCAGGCGGCTTTGAAACCCGTCCCTACTTTCGACTTTCCGCTTGTGTCTTCCCTCTTCAACTCTTCAACTCTTCAACTTTTCAACTTTTCAACTTTCAATGCACATAACTGCCGGCATTCACGTCGAAGGTCCCGCCGGTAGCGTGATCCGCCGCGCCGGAGGCCAAAAACACCACCAGCGGGGCCAGGTCTTCCGGCCGGGTCAACCGGGGCAACGCGATGTCATCCAGGGCCACTTCCTCGCCATAGCGATCAAAAAACACCTGGGCCATTTCCGTGCGCACGAAGCCCGGCGCCACCACGAAAGCCTTGATGTTGTCTTTGCCGTATCCCCGGGCCAGCGAACGGGTCAACGAGACCAATCCGCCCTTTGACGCGGCGTAGGCCAGGTAGTCCACGGTATCGCCGCGAAACGCGGCCCGGGATGCGATGTTGATGATTCGCCCGCCGCCGGCGGCCTGGAAATGGCGCACCCCGCGCCGGCACAACTCGGCCGCCGCCGTCAGGTTGACCTGCAGGGTCAGCCGCCAGTTTTCTCTCCAGGCGGCGTCATCCAGGTCCGCGGGCGATTCCAAGGCTACGCCCGCGTTGTTGACCAATACGTCCAGCCCCCCGTAATGCGCCAGCACGGCGTCAAACATCTCCCCCGCCGCGCCTGCACGTGAAAGGTCCGCGGCAAACACCTCCGCGCCTTGCCCCAATTTGCCTGCCAGTTCGGCTACTTCATCACGTTCCCGGCGGCAATGCAGGGCCACCGTGGCCCCGGAGGCGGCCATGGCCTCGGCCACGGCCTTGCCGATCCCCCTGGAGGCACCGGTAACCAGGACCACTCTGTTCGTCAAATCAAGTTTCATTCCCATCCTCCCCGCAGCCGAATTAGCCGCCATCACTGGCCACAAGCCCTTCGCGCACCTGTGTCTCTGGTTATCTTAGCGCCTTGAAAACTGCCTGGCAACCATGGGGTTGGCGCGACATGCTGACTGCTTTTTAGGGCGCACTGCGGTGCGTCCCTACTTCCGAATTTTGGTTACAATCGGGGAAACACAAGGTTTATTCCTACATCCGGGCGGGATTAAAACCCGCCCCTACGCCCGACTCATGTTCTGAATGAAGGGCACGGCACGCCGTGCCCCTACACCGGAATCTGCTTGAGAGCAATTCACGAATTGCCCCTACCCTGCCACCTTTATATACTTCTTCCCTCTTCAACTTTGCAACTCTCCAACTCTCCAACTCTAATCACTTCTTCCCTCTTCAACTCTTCAACTTTTCAACTTTTCAACTCTAATTGCTCCACCACCCGGGCGGCAATGGTTTCACCGATGGTGATGGCGGCCGTGGCGGCCGGCGAAGGCGCATTGAGCACATGCACCTGGCCCGGGGCTTCAACGATGCGGAAATCGTCCAGCAGGTTGCCGTCCGGTTCCAGGGCCTGGGCCCGGACTCCGGCGCCGCCCCGGGATACATCCGCCCCGGTTACTTCCGGAATCAAACGGCGCAACGAAGCCACGAACGCCGGCTTGACCCAGGAGCGGAACATCTCCCCCACCCCCATGGACAAATGGCGCATCCCCATACGCAGGAACCCGCGATACAAAAATGTTTCATACATATCCCTTACCGATATGTCCAGTTTGCGGTACCCTTCGCGCCGGAATGCCGGCACCGCATTGGGCCCGGCCTCTACGCCGCCGCCCACCATGCGCGTGAAGTGAACGCCCAGGAACGGGAAACGCGGATCCGGTACGGGGTAGATCAAGCCTTTGACCAGGTGCTCTTTCGCCTGCTTGAGCACGTAGTACTCGCCCCGGAAAGGGATGATCCGCAGGCCCGGTTCGACTCCACACGCCTTGGCCACGCGGTCGGAATGCAGGCCGGCGCAATTGACCAGTACCCGGCAACGCAATGTGCCGTTGGTGGTTTCCAGCACCTGTTCGCCGCCGTCGTCACGGCGCGAAAGAAAACGAGTTCCCATGAGAATCTCGCCGTTTCCCTGGCGCACCTGGTCGGCGAAAGCGAGGGTGACCGCATGGTAATCCACGATACCGGTCTGGGGGACCCACAAACCGGCCAATCCACGAACATGGGGTTCAAATTCGGTCAACTCCTGTGCGGACAACCGCCGGATTCCCTCCAGGCCGTTCTCCACACCTCTTTGCATCAACTTGTCCATACCCGGAATTTCTTTTTCATTCGTGGCCACCACAAGTTTGCCGCACCGCTCATGGGGGACTTGGTGCTCCGCGCAGAACCGGTACAAAGCCTCGCGACCGGCCGTACAATTGCGTGCTTTGAGCGAGCCCGGGCGGTAGTAAAGCCCGGAATGAATCACGCCGCTGTTGTTGCCGGTCTGGTGGGCCGCCAGGCGATCCTCCTTTTCCATTACCACCACGCCGCCGTGAATTTTTCCACTCAGGGCCATGGCCGTAGCCGTACCCACGATACCGCCGCCGATTATTGCCGCTCCAAACGTACGTTCCGCCATGAATGCCTCCTGAGGCCGTTTCCGGGTAATGCTGAATACTACCGCAACCCATGGGTTGAGGCAAGCTCACGTGCCCCAAGATAAAAAATTTCAAATTGAGAGTCCAAAGAACGGCCGCTGATGCCAACAAATCACGGGCCGAAAAAAAAGCCGGCGGATTTTTTTTGCCGACTTTTTGCAAAAAAAATCCCCATGCGGTAAATAAAGTAAGAAAATAAGCCAAATAAAACCGGGATTTCGCCAGCGCGGCGGAGCCCAAGGGGAGGTAATCATGTTGCAATTCAAACACCTGGCGTTTTACCGCTGGGTCGCCGTCTTACTTGTCGTCACCCTGGCCGTTCCGGCGAGCACATTGCGGGCAGCTCAGCCGGATCCCCAAGAACAACGCTTTGACCAGGCCCTGCAGGCCTGGAACAACCAAGATTGGGAAACCGCCCGCACGTCTTTGCTCGAGATCATGGCTTCGTGGGACCCGGAACGGACCCGTGAATCTTTCCAGGGCAAAGTCCATTTGCTGATGGGCGCGGTAGCGGAAAAACTCGAGCGGGACGAAGAGTCGGTGGAGCAGTTCTGCCTGGCACGAACCTTTCTCGGGGACCGGATTCCCATTGAGGAGCTGAAAGAAGAGACCTTTTCCAACTACTCGGCCGCCTGCGGGCCGGTTCAAGTCGTGGCCATCGCCTTCCGCCAAGCCCTGGTGCTTTTCCTGTCGGCGGAATACGCCCAGGCCCTGCAAGTGCTGCAAAAACCAGCCGCGGAAATGGAGCAGGCCGGGGCAGACAAAAAGCTGCGCGGCCAGGTCAGCCTGTTGATGGGCGCGGTGCACGAAAAGCTAAAAAACAAGAAAAAATCCATCCACTGGTTTTGCCTCGCCAAACAGCTCCTCGGTCAGGGCCGCTCATTTTCCTGGCTGGAACTGTCGGACTTCCGGTACTACAAAAAACGCTGCAAGGGCGGCGTAATGGCCGTCCAGGGGAAACGCAAAGGCGGCGGCGGCCGTTTCCTGGGTTTCCTGCTCGGCCTGGCCGTTCTCGGCGGAGCCATCTGGTACCTGTTCATCAACAAAAATTCGCCCTTGAAAAAGGATGACGAAGAAGAGGAGAAGGGTGCATACACTTCCATCACCTTCCGCCTGCAGGTCACCTACAAGGGGCTGAACTCCAAGGGAATCCGCAAACTACTGGTTGACAACGAAAACAAGAACCACGAGAATTTCAACTTCGCCGGCAATCCGGACGAAAACTCCTCCTGTGACGACGCGATTACGGATAAAACCGTAACCGTTACCAAAACGATCTCGGCCGACTCCGTCAACATCACCCAAGAATACAACAACTGGGATTACGTCAAATACCGCGTCCCCGGAACCAACTACAAACTTCTGTGCACGGAATGGAACATCTCCATTCAGTCCTATACCTGGGAATCCGGCAAAGCCGATCCCGGATCCCCCAGCGTATCCGGGCTGAACGGCCTGTCCCTGGATACAAACAGCGACTGCACTCAAGTCAGTCAACGGGTTCACAATTGTTCCACCTCCGCCACCCTGAAGTTCAACCGCCCCGGTTCATCCAGCAGCGATTCCACCTGGTACACCAGTCAGACCAAAACGCGCAGCAATGTGACTGAATAAGTCTTCCCGCGTGGCATTCCGGGGCCGGGCCTGCCCCGGCCCCGGAAACCACCGCTGTCAGGATCACGTATAATCTCTATCGGGTCCCGTTCCCGGGGCCCCCCAGAAGGAGTATACCCATGAAAGCAAAATCTTGGCTGCAACGACGGACTCTGGCCCCCCTTGTGTTTGTGCTGGCAACCTTTGCCCTTTTCCCCTGTACGTCCATCCTGGTCAGCCGGGGAGCATCGGTGGACGCTTCCACCATTATCACCTATTCCTGCGACGGTGAATTTCACCCCCAACTGCGCCTGATTCCCGCGGCGGATCACGAACCCGGCACCACCGTTGACGTATGGAGCTTCCGGGGCAACAAGGGCAAGATCCCCCAGGTCGCCCATACATGGAAAGTGGTGGGCCTGATGAACGAGCACCAGCTCGCCATCGGCGAAACCACCTTCGAAGGCCGGCTGGAGTTGGTCAACAAGCAGGCCATGATTCACTACTATCCCCTCATGCTCCTGGCCCTGCAACGCGCCAAAACCGCCCGCCAGGCCATTGACGTCATGACCGGCCTGGTGGAAAAATACGGGTATTGCAGCAGCGGGGAGTCCTTCTCCATCGCGGACAAAGACGAAGCCTGGATCATGGAGATGGTGGGCACCGGCCCGGGCGGCCAGGGCGCGGTGTGGGTGGCCCTGCGCCTTCCCGACGGCACCATGTCGGCCCACGCCAACATGGCGCGCATCGGCACCTTCCCGCTCAACGATCCGGAGAACTGCCGCTATTCCAAGAACGTCATCGATTTCGCCGTTGCAAAGGGTTACTACGATCCGGCTGCCGGCAAACCCTTTCACTTCGCCGATGCTTACTGCCCCCCCACGGAAGAACAAGTGCGCTACTCGGCGCGACGGGTGTGGAGCATCTTTCGCCGCGTGGCCCCTTCCCGGAATTTCTCGCCCGCCTGGAGCGACGGCCGCGGCAAGGGGAAGCCTTATCCCCTGTGGATCCGCCCCGACAAGAAACTCAGCGTACACGACGTAATGAACCTGCACCGCGACCACTACGAAGGCACGGCCTTTGACATGACGAAAGACCTGGCCGCGGGTCCGTTCGGAGCCCCGGACCGCTGGCGCCCCATGACCTGGAAAATAGACGGCAAGACCTACGGCTGGGAACGCCCCATCGCCACCCAGCAGGCGGGATTCGTGTTTGCTTCCCAGTCCCGCCGCCATGTGCCCGACACGGTGGGCGGCGTGTTCTGGTACGCCATGGACAACCCCTACACCTGCGTGTTCGTGCCCTTCTACACCTCCATCACCGAACTGCCCCCCGCTTACACCCGGGGTTCCCTGCAGAAGTTCAGCCGCGATTCCGCTTGGTGGGCTTTCAACTTCGTGGCCAACTACGCCAACCTGCGCTTCAGCCACATGATAAAGGACATCCGCGCCGTGCAGGAACGGATCGAAGACCTGGAAATTGCGTTGCAGCCCGCCATTGAGCAAACCGCCCTGAACCTGCTGAAACACAATCCGGAAAAGGTGACGCCTTTCCTGACGCGCTGGTGCGTGAGCAATGCCGAGATGGCCGTGCGGGATTGGTGGGACCTGGCGGACATGCTGGTCACCAAGTACAACGACGGCTACATCAAAGACGAAAAGGGCCGGCCCCGGGAAGTCGGCTACCCCGAATGGTGGCTGCGCGAAGAAGTAAAGCGCAACCCGGAAAAATTCCGCATCAAGCAGACCCGCAAGGGCGAAGGCGAACTGTGATTTCCGCCGCGGGAGCACGTGGGAGAGAAGCAAAACTGTTGGAGGGGTAATACAAGAACAGGGCATCAAGCAAAGGGTATAAAACAGTGGCGCTTAACTACCGGCCATCCACCATTCGCCATTTAGCCATTCGCCATTTCACCATTCGCCACTCGCCATTCGCCATTTACCATTCGCCATCCTGCCGATAATCCATACCAAGGTATTGAAAAAAGTCGGGCTCCTGAGATTCCCCCGGGCCAATTGACATAGAGTGATATGCAGCGATTCCCCGTTTTACTTCACAATTCA
>Ga0272443_10002948_pt1 | contig 20815 bp, 19 predicted proteins | sample SSMAcet12_FD_193581 | JGI IMG/M metagenome (GOLD analysis project Ga0272443, IMG submission 193581) | Marine sediment archaeal communities from Little Sippewissett salt marsh, Falmouth, MA, United States - SSM-Acet-12 | ecosystem: Environmental > Aquatic > Marine > Wetlands > Sediment ... | reverse complement strand
AAATTAGGATGGGCTCTCTGAATAGAATCAGCATTATTAATCCTGCTTTCTCCATCAATAGTTAATGCTACCATTAACAATGCTACCGTTGCTCTAATAACATTTGGAGCATTTACAGTAGCCGGTTTGAGAGGTTTATTCCCATAAATAATCACTCTATGAGGATCACACATTACAATATGGGCTCCAAACTTTATCATTTCGGGAATCCAGAAAAAACCGCTTTCATACAGCTTGTTCCAGAACATTATAGTACCATCTGCTTTAACAGCTAGAGCAACCATAAGAGGCATAAGATCTGCAGGGAAATATGGCCAGGGGGCGGCCTCTATTTTCTGTAGCATATTTTTGGTATATGGTTCTAAAACTTTTAGCTCCTGACTTCCTTTTACAAAAGCTGTATCTCCATCATATTCAATATTAACTCCGAGCTTTTCGAAAGATCTATTTATTAAAGGGAAATATTCCGGCTCTGAGTTTGTTACTCTTACATGTCCTTTTGTCATGGCTCCTAATGCCAGTAAAGTTGTAATTTCATGATGATCGGATGGTATTGTGAAATCAGTTCCGTGTAATTCCTCTACCCCTTCGATTGTAATTTTGCAGGAGCCTATTCCCTTGATCTTTGTGCCCATTTGATTGAGACAGTTGCATAAAGCTTGTACATGAGGTTCTGAAGCGGCATTTGTCATTTCTGATATACCCTTTGCCTTACAGGCAGCCATTATGAAATTTTCAGTGGTGGTAACTGACATATAGTCTGGCCAGATAGATCCTCCTTTCAATCCTTTTGATGCATCAATTGCAAGATGATTATTTGTCTTTATATCTGCCCCAAGTTTTCTGAGGACTTCTATATGTGGATCCAGTTCTCGGATACCTAGAGAACAACCTCCTATTTTTGTTTTGATTTCTATCTTTTTCATTCTGGAAGTTATGGGCCCAAGTAAAAGTATTGATCCTCTCATACCCATTGGGAATCCTTCCTCCCCAAAATCTTTCTTTAAATTGCTGTTATTAATTTTAATTACTTTATTCTCTTTGTCCCATTCTATATCTGAGCCTAGAGAGATTAGTAAATCAACAAGCTTGTGTACATCCAAAAGATCGGGGAAATTTCTCAAAGTAACAGTTTCGTTAGTTAATAGAGTTGCACAAAGGATTGGTAATGCAGCGTTTTTGTTGCCTGCAGGAGTGATCTCTCCTTTTAATTTATTTCCTCCTTTTACGATTAGATCTGCCATAGGGAATTTTTACTCAAATTATATTTATCTCATATTCTAAATCTATACCGTATTTATCTTTTACATTCTGTCTGATTTTTTCGAGAAAATCAAATATCTCTTCTCCGGGAGCTTTTCTATTTGTTATTATACATAAGGCATGTTTATCATATACTCCCACATTACTTTCCCACTTTCCTCTCCATCCCAGCTCATCGATAATTCTGCCTGCAGGAATTTTTACATACTCTTCATCGATCTCAGACCAATTTTTTCTGGTGTATTGTAGTTTATCCACAGGATATGACTGTAGTTCAGGGATTCTTTTGGTAAGTTTGAGATATTTTTCTTTAGTGACTATCGGATTAGCAAAAACTGAACCACATGTGCCGTATTTATCTGTTGAAGGGAGTTTTTTTATCCGTAGATTCTGGATAGCATTCATGACATCTTGTATAGTATAGGGCTCTTTGGCAAAAGTTTTTAGCTCATCTTCTAGAGATCCATACCTTGAAGCTCTTTCATGATAGCTTGTTTCTAATTTCTGGGCAATTTTGTTTAGTTTAAAAGTAGCAGATATAATTATAAATTTATTTTTGTATTTTGTTTTGAAAATACTTGATCTGTACCTATATTCACAATCTCTATTTGTGAATATTTTTAATTCTTTCTCTTTAAGATCAAATGCTTCGAGAGACTCTACAACATCCATAATATTTTGACCATATGCTGCAATGTTTTGGGATACAGCACCTCCTATACTGCTAGGGATCATTGTCATATTCTCAATTCCTTGGTAGCTGTTTTTTACTGCCCACTGAACAAATTCTTCCCAGTCCTCTCCACTGTACATCTTTATCCATATGTTTTTCTTATCTTCTTTGATAATCTCTTTTCCTTTAAATTCAGGTTTTATTACTACTCCATCGAAATCTTTTCTAAAAAGGATATTGTTTCCATCTCCTAAGATTAATATCTTTTTGTTGTTTAAAATTCCAGAATTCTTTAGTTCTTCAAGATCTTCTAGATTTTCCAGTTCAATAAAAGTATCAGCCTTAATATTTACTCCGTACTGGTTGAGATCTTTGAGAGATTTGTTGTGAGATGTTTTCATATATTTAAGTATATAAGTCATCTAAAACTCTTCCTACGGCATCTGTAGGAAATTTCCTTTTTAGTTTTGTAATATCTAAATCTTTTTTAGGTAAAGTCTTTATTACCACATCCAGTTTATTTTTAAAATCTATTTCCTTAAAAACCTTCTCCTCAACTATTTCAGACAGTCCTAGATCACTTAGAACCTTGGCATTCTTATATTGTTCATTATTTGTAACCCAAGGAATAGGTATAAATATTGAAGGTTTGGCAAGAACACCTATTTCATATACTGTATTTGCTCCTGCTCTTCCTATGAAGAAATCCATGTGGTTGTAGAGATAACCGATGCTATTGTCATGAATAAATTTGATTGGTAGAAATCTATTCTGTATTTCATGCGAGAGACTGTTTTTAATTTCTATAGCTATATCATAGTCTTTATAGGTCTGGTTATCTCCCGTTTGAAGGATGACTCTGTAGCTGGAAAGGAGGTTTTCTAATTCTTTAAATATCTTCTGATTAATTACATGTGACCCTAACCCTCCTCCTGAGATATAGATTAAGGGAAGGTTGGTGTTATTGCTTACAATCTCTTTTATATAAATATTTACTTTTTCGATGTCGAATTTTGTTACAGAGTTCCTTACAATATTTCCAACTAATTTAGTTTTTGATGCTTTGAAATATTTTTTAGAGCTTTCAAAGGCTATGTATACCCTCTTTGCGAATTTACCAACGATTTTGTTAGATAGTCCTACAGATGCAGTCTGCTCATGTAGGTATATGGGGATTTTCTTTATCCACGCGGCAGTACATATCGGGACGGTGACAAAACCTCCTACAGAAAATATTAGGTCTGGATTTTCCTCTCGGATTATTTTAAATGAATCAATAAGGCCTAAAAATGTTCTTAGAAATAGTTTTATAGTTGTAAAAGAAAAATTCCGCTGTAATTTCCCTGCTCTGATATATTTGCATTTAAAATCAGCATTCTTGAATTTCTTTTGTTCTAATGAATTCCCATATTCTTCTCCAACCATTCCTAAGTCTCCTCCTACGTATATGAGATTTTCATACAGCTGGGGATATCTCTCTTTTATTCCCTCCATCAGTCCAGAGGCAATAGCAATGTGTCCCCCGCTCCCCCCTCCGGTTATTAGTATTTTTTTAATGTTTTCCATTTAATTTTGTATATCTAGATATATTAAGAAGTATAGCAATTCCAATTAAAGTTACAAGTGTACTTGATCCTCCGTATGTAAAAAATGGCAAAGGCATTCCTGTAAATGGTATTAACCCTACATTGGCACCTATGTTTAAGAATGCCTGCATGGTAAGCCAGACTACAATGCCAATAGCCAGAAGACGTCCCTCTTTGTCGGGTGCATTTTGTGCAATTTTTAGACCTCTTAGGAAGAATATAATCCAGGTTGCAATAAGAATACTTCCTCCAAGAAAGCCTAATTCTTCCAGTAGTATTGCAAAAGTTGAATCTGTAAAAGCTGTATTTTCTACAAGATATCCAAACCTCTGTCTTGATTGACCAAATCCTTTACCAAAAAAACCTCCACTCCCTACTCCTATTAGAATCTGCTGCATTTGGTATCCGCTTCCTTGAGGATCTGCGACATTCCCTTGAAAAAGAAGTTGTAAATATGTTTGAATTCTTTCCAGTCTATATGGTTCTATAATAGCGGCAATAGTTACTAGTGGCAGACCAAGAACTACTGCGGATACCATTGTAATTGCAGTATGCACTCTATTTTCTCCTGAGATTAAAAACATTAAAAATGCCGTAGCGCATATCACCATCGTAGTGCCAAGATCAGGCTCAAGAATTATCAGTACAGCTATGCTTGCTAGAATAGCACCAAAATTTAATAAATGCTTGCCAAAACCATCTTTAAATGCGGAAGTTAAAGTTTTGTATTGAAATTTCTGTTTGGATAGCCATGAAGTTAGGTACAGAATAACTGCAATTTTTGCGAATTCTGCAGGCTGTATAGTTGTACTCCCAATAGCAAACCATCTTTTTGCCCCATTTATCTCTTCACCAGCAATGAGTACTAGAAGTAACAGTGAAATTATTATTACCAATGCAGGAACAGACAGTTTTAATATCTTGTGATAGTCCCAGAGATATATAAGAGTAGCAATAACTAAACCGATTGCGAGCCATTGAAGGTGTAGGAATAAAAAATGAAACTTATCATCAAAAGTTTGATCAGCTACATACATGCTTGCATCGAAAATCATCATAGCTCCAAATACAATCATCAATATTGTAAAGATTAATATAATTCTATCCCCTGATTGTAAAGATTTTTTTCTGATCTTTCTTTTGCTTTTCTTTTTCCTCGACACCATAGTATATCTAATATACAATATTACTGTATGGATAAACAAATAGTGTTAGTTATTGGTGGGCCTGGAAAGAGTGGGTCTACAACCATAGCTAAGATGCTTACGGCATATTTTAGAATTGAAAGAGTTTATGGTGGAGAACTTTTCCGTAATGGTCTAAAGGATCTTTATAAAAACACTTCAATTGAAGAAATGAAAATTCTTGATAAAAAGGTTGATAGTAAATTAAAAGAGTATGCTAGAAAAGGAAATATATTGATAGAAAGTAAAACTTTCGCAGGTATTGCTACTAATGAGAATATACAATGCTCTGCAAAGATATGGATAACTGCGGATTTAAATACTAGAGTGAAAAGAGCTGTTGAAAAAGAGAGCATAACTAACCCTCTGGTTAAATGGCTTAGAAGAAAGCAGATTAAAAAAGATTTAATATCGCGATATGAAAATGATAAGATGAGGTATAAGGAGTTGTATAGCATAGATTATGATCATCCTGAGAAGTATAATGATTTAGTTATAGATAATTCTGGTCAGACTCCTGATCAGACATTTAATTTAATTATTAATTTTTTAAAGGATGCAGGAATTAAAAAATAAGGGGATGAATAATCCAAATCAGCCAATAAGTCCTACACAAACTTCACAGATATCACAGAACCAATTAAAAGGTTCTCAGTATGAAAAGACAACTCTTAGTCCGGAAGATTTAGGAGATAGATGGTTGAGATGGAAATGCTTAAAGTGTGGTTTTGTTTATGAAGGCCAACAGCCCTTAAATATATGCCCTAAGTGTGGTAATGATGATCCTGATTTATTTGATGATGCATCTTAGCAATATGCCGGAAGGGGGACTTGAACCCCCACTCTATTGCTAGAACGGGATTTTAAGTCCCGCGTGTCTGCCATTCCACCATTCCGGCTTAGAATTAATGTATTTTATTTAATAATAAATGTGTTTTCAATATATGGAGGTGACGACGGGACTCGAACCCGTGATAGTGGTTTTGCAGACCACGGCCTTAACCAGCTTGGCTACGTCACCAATTACTTCTTGATTATATCTTTAACCGTAGCTATTTCCAATATTGTATTGCTATCTTTATTTTTTATTGAGCTACCGGTAATAATAACAATTTTATCAGTAAAATCCAATTCTCCGTATGAAAACACAGTTTCTACTGCACTCTGAATACTCTCATCTCTATCTTCTAATAGATGTTGTGAATAGTAGCACTTGACCCCTCTTATTAAATTATCTTCCCTTATCCTTTGTATGTCATCGCTTATTTCATATATAGGGATACTCAATCTGTGTCTTGATAGAGAATTTACAGTCTTTCCGCTTTCTGAAATTACTACTACTGCTTTGAGATCTACAGAATTAGCAAGATTGAATACACTCCTGCATATTTCATCAGTATCTCTTGTTGCCTGTGTATTAGCATATACAAGCTGTGGAGTCAGAACGTCTTCCGTCTTTAAAGCTATGGAATTCATGGTCTGTACACTCTTTACTGGGTACTTTCCTGTAGCTGTCTCAGATGAGAGCATTACTGCATCAGCCCCATCCATTATACTGTTAGCTATATCATTCACCTCTGCTCTTGTTGCATGCTTATTCTCTTTCATACTCTCAAGCATCTGAGTTGCAACTATTACCGGCTTACCTGCAGATCTGCATCTATATATTAACTGCTTTTGAACTATTGGGATATCTTCAAAAGCTAGTTCTACTCCTAAGTCCCCTCTTGCTATCATAATGGCATCTGAAGCTTTGAGTATCTCATCAAAATTATCTATTCCAGCCTGATTCTCAATTTTTGAAATAATATTTATCTTGCTATCTTTTAAAATTTCTCTAGCTTTCTGTATAACCTCTCTATTCTGAACAAAAGAAAGAGCAACGAAATCATATCCAAGCTCTACAGCATATCTCAGGACCTGCATATCCTTTTTAGTCAAAGGAGGAAAGTTTAGCTCCTGATTAGGTATATTGACAGTTTTGTTTGGGTGAACAGTGTATGTGTTTTCTACATTACAGATTACAGACTTCTTTTTAATATCTATTACGGTCAATTCTAGGTTTCCATCATCTATTAAAATCTTTGCCCCTCTAGAAACATCTTTATGCAGGTTACTGTATGTAATTTGTATTTCTGTACCTTGGGTTATCTCTTGGGTAGGAGGAAGGAGTGTTAAAGTATCTCCTTTTTTAGCATTTATAGGTTCTGTAAAGCCACTTACTCGTATTTTATTCCCCATTGTATCTAAAATGGTTGAAATTCTTGGTGAAATTCCTCGTATACTTTCCTGTACTCTTGTTAATTCATCATGATCTGCAAAGGAAGCATTTACTCTTGCTAAATCCATGCCCGAGTTGATCATTTCTTTAAGAATACCAAGATCCCAGCATGAGGGACCGATTGTAGCAATTATTTTGGTTTTACAAAATTTTGGGGCAGTCATTATGTATAAAGTATATGGGATAGACTTGAGTTTTACAACTGTATTTTAATATATTATATTTATATTACATTTAAAATATGAATTTATAGGAATGGGAGGATATTTTAAAAATTTATTGCTTCTTCTGCTTATTTTCTTTTTTACTACGTCGATATTTTCAGGTATAACAATGCCGATTATGGCTATTTACTTTATAGCTGTATTAGGAACATTAAGCATTGGAATTATGATCGTCAAACCTCTTCTAGATTTCTTGACAATAAAAATAAATTTCTTAACATATTTGCTTATGTCAACCTTAGTAACAATTGGCATTACATTTCTGCTTAAAGTATTTATGACAGGCTTTGTTGTTGAAGGATCACAATTTTCTGGTATAAATCTTAGTTTTCTTCAGATTAATGGATTTGAAGTTAATGCGATTTTGACTATAATTCTATTCTCGTTGGTCTCATCGTTTGTAAGTACCATTTTTTATATATTGGCTAGATATGAGTAAATATATAGTATAATAAGTCATTATGTATAAAACACTATTAATAATACAAATAATTATTTCAGTATTGCTGATAATTTCTGTACTTTTGCAGAATCGAGCAGAAGGATTGGGAAAAATGTTTGGGGGAGGCGGGGAGATATTTAGGACCAAGAGAGGTTTGGAAAAATTCCTGTACTACTTCACTATTGTGCTTGGTGCTGTATTAATTATACTTTCCTTAACTATTCTAAAACTGGGGGAATAATATATGTCCAAATCAAAGGCTGAAAAAAGCAAGAAGACGGTATCTATGCGCGAGGCTTTTGAAGGATTGGAAGTTAAGCAGGAGATAAGGAAGAAAGACAAGGGAACAGATAAACAGCCAATAAGAGATTTTTTTTGGAGCTATCCTGATAATATTGTTAAGTTTGTTAAACTAACTTCCCCCTTTAGCACAATTTTCCTGTTGGCTTTGGTAGGATTTGGGCTATTTTCCTTTTTAAGAAGTAATATTTTTGCTGAGAAGATTTCTTCTCAGGAGCTAAATTACTATGTAGAAGGTCGTGTAGGAGCCATTTCTACTTTTAATCCTTTGTTTAGCAATCAGAACGATGTAGATAAAGCTATACAAGAGCTTGTATTTGAGAAATTTATATACATTGATGCAAATGAAAATATTCTTCCTGGTATTGCAGATAGTTGGGAGATCTCTAATGATGGAATGGTATATACTTTTAATATAGAGCTGAATCATATATGGAGTGATGGAGAATCTTTAACTATAGAGGACGTTTTCTTTACTTTTGATACAGCTATTAAACTTTATCTAGAGAAGGGCTATGACACTGTAGCTTCTGGTTTGGTCGATGTGGATATTGAAATTATTGATGAAGATACAATTCAGTTTACTCTACCTGAGACTAATGCAGTATTTCCGGAGCTTGCTTCTATATATATAGTTCCTCAACATGTTTTAGGAAATGTCTCTTTGTCAGAGATGCCGTTTGATACTTTTACAAGAAATCCTGTAGGTTCGGGGGCTTATAGGATTTACAAGAGTGAGCCTAATATTGTTTATCTTGAAACATCTGAGTATTTTGATCCTTCTGCAAGTATTTCCAATATTATTATCAGAATATATTCTGATGTAGAGAGTCTGGAATCGGCTTTTAGAACCGGCTTATTAGATGGTATCTTATTACCTGATAACTATAGTACAGAGTTCGTCAGTGAGTATGAGTCATATAGTTCCCATGTTTTAGATCTCCCATATAGAGAAAAAATGTTGTTTTTTAATCTTAGAAAAGAAAAGTTTCAGGATGAGTATTTAAGAGAAGGTATAAATCAACTGATTGACAAGGAAGAGCTATTAGAGAAATCGGGTATAAATGGTGAACCTATTTACAGTTCCATATATGCGGGGAATTGGGCATATTCTTCCTCTATCGACTATCCTTCGTACAATCCTGAGCAAGCTATAGAGGTTTTAGAAGATGCAGGGTATACTAAAAACGAAACGAATGGATACTTTGAGGATAGTGATGACAAGCTTCTTACTTTTACTATCACTTACTTTGACAATGAGGTTAACCAGAAGCTTCTTGAGACCTTGGCTTCTTTACTAAACGAAGAGGGTATTATAGTTAATCTTGAACCACTAACCTACTCTCAATTAACACAGGAAATACTTGCTACTAGAGATTTTGAAGTTCTTATGTATGAGATAGAGGTGACAGTTGATCCTGATCAGTATAATTTATGGCATTCACTTCAAAAGGAGTATCCCAATCTTAATCTCTCCGGTTATGAGTTTGATAGAATAGATATTTTGCTGGAGGAAGGGAGAACAGAGATAGATAGAAAGAAGAGAAAAGAAAACTATGCCTTATTCCAAGAGTATTTGATAGATGATATGCCTGTTGTTTTTCTTTATAGACCTTCATATATTTATGTTGTTAAAGATTCTATAGAGGGTATAGATTATGAGGATTTTGTTAGGTTAGAAGATATTTATAGGAATGTTTATGAATGGAGAATTAATGATTAGATTTCATCAGTAATCTCTTAGATCACAATACATTTGTTTAGCAAGATCCCGGGTTATTTCTATATCTTCGTGTGTTGCTGGATTAAAATAGATTGTATTAAAGTCTTTCATTGTCATTGGGAGGATTGCGTAATTTGTTCGATGTATCTCCATCATAGTATCATGTGCTAATTCCTCTAACCACTCTGGTCGAGCGAAAGTACATAAAGTATTAATTATTGATTGTTCTTTTGTTTCAAGCTCTTTCTCGCCCCATATATCTTTTAACAAAAAATAGTGACCGCGAATACTATCAGGTAGATCTTTTAATAATTCTTCTTTTCGAGCTCGTTGGATATTATAAAGCCAGCGGATTACAATTGCGTTAATCACCTCAACAAAATCTTCATCTTCAGGGAGCCTAAGATCTTGTAAGAAATCATTAAAGGGGGGAAAATAGTGTCGAAAATCTAAAAGAGCTTTTTGTTTAGTTGAGAGTTCTGGCTCGGGAAGTTTTTTCCGGTTAACACCACAAACACATCCAGGATCCTTGCTATAAAGAGAAGAGGGGTTATATTTTGCCATTTTAGTAAGAACACCCCTTGTTGCTTCAGTAAGATCTATACCTGACATAATGTTTTATTATATCATTAAAATATCTCAGATAACAATCTTAGAGGATATGTGTTTTACTGGTGCCAAGAGGGGGATTTGAACCCCCACCCATTTTATTGGACTACGTTCTGAACGTAGCGTGTCTGCCAATTCCACCATCCTGGCTTAATACATGTATAGATATTTTATCATATAAAGGATTACTCTTCTCTCTTAGAAGTAAGTGTAACTACTACATCCCTCTTCTCTTTCTTACTAGGTTCTTTATTCTCTTTGCCGCTATCTTTGTCGGGATCAAACCCCTTAAAATCTTTTAAGAAATCATGTTTTGTGAAAACCTTTTTCTTTGATTTTTCTTCTTTCTTTTTTTTATCTTTTTTCTTTTTATCCTTTTTTCTCCTTTTTCTATCTTTCTTTTTCTTCTCTTTCTTCTCATCTTCTTTTCTAATCTGTTTCTCTTCTCCAAAAAGCTCAAGCAATGTTTTTTCTTTCTTGGGCTTACCATTTATTTTCTTAGAAATTTCCTTTTCCTCAGTTCTATCTCTTGGTCCTCTGATTAAGATAAATAATAAGGAAGTTGTTAATGCACCAAAAAGAAGAAAAGATATTAAAGCTATTAAAAGATCTGGATTTTGAATAATGATATTAGGAATATTATCCAACTGGATATCATTGAAATCAAAGTAGATATTAGAACTTTCCGTAGTACTTGTTTCTACTACACCCTCCTCTCCATATTCTAATACTGCAGGCTCACTGGGATTGCTTGCATATCCATCCTTTCTTGTATATCCCCAAATTGTGTATATACCCTTTATTATAGAATCCATATTTATGGTGGTATTCCAATCACCATCGCTATCTATCTCTGCAATCTGTGTATAGTTATTAGCTCCAACAGAAAGAATAATTACAACTTCGCTATTAGCAAACCCTGTACCCGAAAGAATCAAGTTGTTTTCACTGAATTCAGGAGCCTTGATTACAGGGGGTCTTGGAATTATCACTACATCATACTCAAGGACTTTTGTTGCCCCTATTGAATCTACAAATCTAAGTTTAAGATGATGCTCTCCAATACTAAGAGATGGCAGAGAATATGGACTACTGATATCTTTATACCCGCTCTCATCAATGTCTATCTCTACACCCTCTTTTTCTTCTGATGGATCAACGAAAGTGATAATATGGCTGGGGTTATCTGTATATTCAGGAACAGATATATTAAGTTCATTTTCTATCTCTTCTGTACGTTCCTCCTCTAATACCGCTACACTTTCTGCACTCTCTTCATCTTCTGTGCCCAAGAGCTCTTCAACTGATATATCCTCTGCAAAAACAAAAGAGGGAAGAAAGATTGTTAAGAGTATTACAATTACTATTTTTTTCATAAAGATTGTCATATATTTATCTTAACTATTGTATAGATTCTTTACAAATTTTTCTAGTCTATAGCTTTATCAGTAAAAAGAATACCATTAAGATGATCTATCTCATGCTGTATTACCCTGGCATTAAGTCCGCTAAACCTTCTCTTAATTAATCTTCCTTCTTTATTAATATATTTTACTTTTATCTTTCTAAATCTCTCTACGTTTTTCTCTACACCAGGAATACTAAGACATCCTTCTATATCGATTTCTGTTTTATTCCCTATATTTTGCATGACAGGATTTATTAGTACTTCGAATTCTCCTGTATCATAGTTGAGAATATATGAAACTCTTTTATGTATATTTACTTGAGGTGCAGATATCCCTCCTGATTCAATACCAACCTGCTCATCGCTTGTTTTAGCTGTATGGAGTAAGTTTTCTAAGAACTCTTTAAATTCTTCTGTTTCTATTTCTTCTTTGTGTATATCTTTTGAGACTTTTCTTAATAGCTTCTCTTCTTTTGGATCTTTAATTGTAAGAATTTTTAATTTTTTCATATCTAAGTATATCAAATCTTAGCATTTTAGCCCTGCTTTGGTGAAATCTTTAACTTCAAGATGACAAATGTTGCCTGGAGTATAGCGGTTTTCTGTGATGACTTCATGGTTGTAGTAGGAAATTCCTTTACGGGGTTTTATCATTAGTACAGGAAGCTTGTTATTAACTAGGCTACTATGTTTCTTTTCTCTTATTTTATTTACAACTTCTCTAAGTTTTTTCTCTCTATCCTTTTTGACTTTCAAAGAGATATTATCCTTTGATTTATACGCTACCGTATCCTTTCTCGGAGAGTATTTCCCTATATATACCATTTCTATCTGGTACTCCTTAACTATATCTACCATCTTTTGAAAATCATCTTCTGTTTCAGTAGGAAAGCCGACTATAGCGTCTGTTGTAATTCTGAAGTCGGGATCTTTCTCTTTTATTTTCTTGCATATATTTGTAAATCTATCTGCTGTGTATTGTCTATTCATGAGTTTAAGAATCCTATTTGAACCTGATTGGACAGCAATATTACAGTGTTTAAGAAATTTATCATGAGTAGTAATCAGATCTATTAATTCATCACTAAAATCCTTAGGATGTGAAGAGAGGAAATTTATCCAAAAGTTTCCTTTAATTGATTCCACCTGTTTAAGAAGATCTATGAAGTTTTCGTTTTTGTATTCCCAGCTGTTTACATTCTGTCCTAGTAATGTGACTAGCTTCCCTCCTTTATCAATGAAGTTTTTAATATCTTTAAGTATAGGTTTTTTTGCATAGTTTATTAGTTTCCCTCTTGCATATGGAACTATACAATATGAACAGAAATTATCACAGCCGTGAGATGTAGAAAAAAGACCTTGATATTTGTTATCAGGGTCGTAGTTAATGTTTGAGGAATTTAAAAGATCTCTGTTGTCTAGTTTTAAGAACTTAGGGATTTCTTCAATCTCTTTTATATTAACGACATAATCGATCCAGGGATATCGTCTCTTCAACCTTTCTATATATTTCTCTGATACTTTGTCTGTATTTCTATTGTATCTTTGTGCCATGCATCCAGTTAGTATTATAATTTTCTCCTCTAGATTCTTAATCCCCCACCCTGACACTTTGTCCTCTGCCTGCTGTCTTATACTGCATGTAGCCAGAAATATGATATCAGCATTCTCCCAGCTGTCTGTTTCTTTTAAATGATAGCTGTTTAGTAGATTTCTGATGTTGTTGCTATCTGCGTAGTTCATAGCACATCCGTATGTTTTTATGTAAAAGGTTTTGTACATAAGGGTATTTTATCATATATAATAGGGAGGTATTTTGTATGGTTAAGAATATTGAAAAGGATTTTAAAAAATTTTCTTCCGGGAAAAAAGCACAGCACAGTGCTAGATTTTTCAGGACCGGGAAAGGAGAATATGGAGAAGGTGATCTATTTTTAGGGCTTACAAATCCACAGGTTAAAGATATAGTGAGAAAGTATAAGAAGGAAATATCTTTGGGGGATACTCTGTATTTCCTAAGAAGTGAAATACATGAGTATAGATCTTTTGCCCTTGAAGTATTGAAATATAGATATCAAAAAGGTAGCGAGCAGGAGAAAAAGAAGATAGTTGATATATATCTAAATAATCTTAAATATGTGAATAATTGGGATCTAGTTGATCTGTCTGCCCCACATATATTGGGTAATTATTTGTTAGATAAAGATAGAGATATTCTTTATGATTTAGTACAAGAGGATAGTCTCTGGTCAAAAAGAGTAGCCATACTTTCAACGTTTACTTTTATTAAGCACAATGAATTTGATGATACTCTTAAGATTTCCAGGATTTTGCTTAATCACGAACATGATTTAATACATAAAGCCGTAGGCTGGATGTTAAGAGAGGTATGGAAAAGAGATAGCAGTACCGCTGAGAGATTTATAAAAAAGAATTATAATAATATCCCTAGGACAGCATTGAGATATGCAATTGAGAAGATGGAAGAAAGTAAAAGAAAACAGTATTTAAGAAAAGAATTTATTTAGCCGGATCTAACTGTTGTTTAGCAAATGCGGTTAGATTTTTTCTGTTTCCTTAAACTCTTTATGTCAGTATCCGTTTAGGGATTCTTTCTACTTTTCCTCCAAAATCTTGATATGTGTTAGTTTTTTGATTGAAAGGTTTGGTATAATGGACAACAATTTAAACTTACTTGTAAGAAATATGAAGCTATTAATATATATTCCGGCTTACAATGAAGGGGAAACTGTTTTTGATGCGGTTAATTCAATACCGGACAGGATAGATAGAGTTGATAGCCTTGATGTTTTAGTTATTGATGATGGTAGTACTGATGATACAGCCCAACGTTCCAAAGAAGCTGGAGCTATGGTTATCTCTCATGAGGTTAATAAGAATGTGGGAATGGCCTTTAGGACGGGATTAAACTATGCTAGAGATCATGGATATGACATTTTAGTCAGTATTGATGCTGACAGACAGTTTAATGCTAAACAGATTCCGGAGATTATAAAGCCGATATTAAATAACGAAGCAGATATGGTATTAGGTAGTAGGTTTTCCAAAGGTATGCCCGAACATATGCCTAAAACTAAATACTGGGGTAATAGACAAATGTCGAAACTAATCTCCTTTATCACTAAACAGAAGTTTACAGATGTATCATGTGGGTTTAGAGCATATGGAAGAGAAGCTCTGTTGAATTTAAATCTTTTTGGTAAATTTACATATACACAGGAAACTATTATGGACATGGTTACTAAGGGGTTGAGAGTAGTTGAATTCCCAATAGATATTAAGTATTTTAAGAATGGGAAAATCTCTAGAGTGGCTTCAAATGTCTTTAGTTATGCAATCAAGACTTTAAAGATTATCCTTAGATCTTTAAGAGATTATAAACCTATGCTTTTCTTTGGTGGAAGTGGCGGTATTTCAATATTAATAGGTTTAGTATTTATCATTGCAATGTTTATTCACTATTTCTTGGCGGGAGAGTTTACACCTTATAAATTCTTTGGGTTTATAGGTCTTGGTTTTCTAATATGGGGTGCTCTACTCTTGGTAATCGGTTTACTTGCTGATATGATGAATAGATTACGAATGAATCAAGAGAGAATCTTGTATAGATTAAATAGAGATAGATATGATAGAAAATAATGGAAGAATATACTGGAAAATATACAGAATCAGGAAAAATTGGGGGTTTTTTAATAGATAACTATTTTAAAAAGGCTGAGGAATTAATCTCTTTAACAAATATCAATTCTAAACCTAAAGGGTGTGTTTTGGAAGTGGGTTGTGGTCCTGGTTACTCTACTGAGAAATTATTAGATATGCTTCCTAAAGATATTAATTTCAAAGCTTCAGATATCGAGGAAGAGAATTTAGAAGATGCAAAGAAATTACTTGGTAATAAAGTATTACTAAGTAAAGAAGATATATATGATTTAAATGTAGATAACGATTCTATTGATCTAATATTTGTACTTGAAGTGTTAGAACACTTAGAAGATCCTAAAAGAGCCTTAGAAGAGATTAAAAGGGTTATTAAGGGGTATGCAATAGTTGCTGTGCCCAGAGAACCAATATGGAGAATGTTAAATATGGTCAGATTTAAATATTTAAAAGACTTAGGTAATACTCCTGGCCATATACAACATTGGTCTTCTATTTCATTTAAAAAATTACTAAAAGATAATAGATTTGAGATAGTTAAGACTAAATATCCCTTACCATGGACAATGCTCTTAGTTAAGAAAGGAGATTAAATATATGAAAAAATGGTTTAAATATATAAAATTTCTTTTAACTATATCTGTAATATCGTTATTTGGGGTATATATTTATAGAAATCCAGAAATATTAATTAGCCTTCAGGATCTAAATCCTGCTTTTATAATTATTATAATAGTTCTGCTTCTAGTGGTTTTTCTTTTAGAAGGATTATTTGTAAAAGTTACACTACAAGCATTCGGGAGGGATATATCCGTAAAAGAATCATTCTATATATCCACTATATCTCGTATGGGAAATTATCTGTTACCTATGAGAGCCGGAGCTGTATTTAGAGCCGCATACTTAAAGAATAAATACAATTTTGAATATTCAAAGTTCCTCTCTACCTTATATGGGTATTATATTATTCTCTTTCTCCTTTATGCTGTAATAGGTATAGTCTCTTTATCTGTTAAGTGGATATTTGGAGATGAATTATATCTTATCTTATTAGTTTCCTTTTTAGTTCTTTTCGTGTTAATGCTGACACTCATGTTTTTTAGAATACCCCTTCAAAGGTTAATTAAGAAAAAAGAGGGCTTCTGGGGTAAAGTGGTAGAATTTTTTGATAGATTTATCAGAGGTTGGGATACAATTGTTAAGAATAAAAAACTGCTAAAACAATTGATAATCATTATCTTAGGACATATATTTTTTAATACGGTTGTGATATTTATTGAGTTTATAGCATTAGGAATAGATGTAGACATTTTAAATTTAATTCTATATAGCTCTCTTTCAGGGGTATCCCTCCTGTTTAGTTTAACTCCCGGGTCACTTGGTATAAGAGAGGGAGTATTTTTAATAACATCTCAGAGTCTTGGCTTAGCTCAGGGACAGATACTGCAGTTAGCTATTATAGATAGAGGGATTATTTTTATTCTTTTAGTTATAATGATAATATTTGTTACTATATTTCTTAAGGAGTTTAATTTAAAAGATATCTTCTTTGCAAAAGAAAGAGATTAATGTACAAAATTTATTGTTGATGTTTATAATCACTGTATTTTTAGCATTTACTCTTTATCTTGCATTTAATATAAAGATGGGGATATCCGCGGACTCATGGTATCACCTAAGAATTTCTCAGCAATATGCAGAGACTCGTGGTGTTCCCCAAAATAGTAAAGGTACCTATCAATGGAGGGATATAGAGCATATACCATATCTGTATTTTTGGATAAATGGGAGGATTCTAAATTTAAATTCTGTAGTATGTAACCTTAACGAAGCTATTCTTCTAAGAATTGTCAACGTTATATATTCTTTTGGTACATTGATCGGGACATATCTTCTCTCTAAGGAATTCTTCAAGAAAAAAACGTTACAGCTACTGCCGGTATTTCTACTGAGCAGTACTTTAATGTTTCTTTTTCTCTCCAGCTCTATTAATTACGATAATTTAGCTAATCTTTTCTCTGTATTTTCCTTGCTGTTTTTTGTAAGAGTACTTAAAAACAAAGGAGATTGGAAGAATATCTTCCTTATGCTTACTATGCTCTGTCTTGGAGCATTAACTAAATATACAGTACTTCCACTAGTATTTATACTAGTTATTCTTACAGCAATCTTTGTTATTAAAAACTGGAAGAGTTACAAGATCACTTTTAGAGGTAAAATCCTTTACCTCCTCATACCTTTGATAGTGTTGATAATCTTGAACTTAGGATTGTATGGAGCCAACTTCATACAATACGGCTCTTTAATACCTGAATGTCTTGATGTTTTGACATATGAACAGTGTTTAGAAAACAGCGTTTTTGTAAGAGATAATGTATGGATTCCCGAACAGAAAGTTCAACTTTTTGAAATGATAATCTCTGGTGAGAGACTAGATCCTGTTAGATATGCAGGTATATGGGCATGGGAAATGACAAAGCGTATTGTTGGTATTATGGGTGATTCTAGTCTTTTTGCATCTGATTATATAATTCCTTTCTATCTACTGTTTCTATTAATTTCTGTAATTACAACGATCAAATATTGGAAAATGTTTAGTAAAGAAGTTAAGTATTTGGGTATAGCTACCTTATTTTATCTTTCAATCCTATTTTTTGTTCAGAATTATAATATGTATCTTAAGAGGGGCTATCCTGCTTTAGCACTTCAGGGCAGGTATATGTTTCCTGTTATTTCTTCTTTCTATGTTTTTTTTGTTTGTTCTTTAAACAAGATGGAAAAGAGATGGTTAAGAGCATCTATTTTCATTGGTTTAATAACATTATTTATTATTGGCTGTCTACCGTTTTTCTTTTTAAACGTTGATTACAGTTGGTTTGGGAGTGTCGACTATTAATTTATACAGGCCTTAATGTACCTGCAAATACCTGCCACGCAAGCAGTGACTTGGCTACTAAGCTAAGTATAATATAGACCTTCTCGCCAAATATATAATCCTTCCATTTCCCAGCCTTTTTGTACTGAAGTATCATATTGATAGCAAATGAGTTAAAGAATATGAATATACTAAAAAATATCCAATATACAAAATCGGGAGCTTTGTAATCTCCTTCTCCTGAGCCAAACAGGAATAGTGCAATAATTACCCAAGGTACAGCTCCTGCAATACATCCGAAATAATACGACAGCCAGTTAGTTTTCTTTGTAGTTTGATTGTGCACCTCCATCATTAAGCCAAATAGTATCATCACCATATTAATACCAAACATTAGTATTAGAGTGGATAGATCATATACACCAACCAGCATAGCTATAACAACTATCATTACAGATGAACTAAAAGAATACTCTATCCATCGTGCATAGTTAATACCTCTCTTTAGATTTTTAACATACCATTCATATACTTTAGGAAGTGATATTGTAAAATGAGCAATGGATGATAGTAGTAGAAATAGGGCTACCAAATATCCTAGTCTTAAGTCTCCTACTATTTGAGGATCTGGTAGTAATGTTTGTGTCTGTATATCAAACTGAAGATAATTAGTCATTATCGGTAGTGAAAAATCATTGCTTAATACAAACATTAATATGGATTGTATTAAGTGTAAAGATCCCATTGATATATTCCATATTCTTAGTTTTTTGTATTTGTCCATATAAATTTTGTTAAATTTACTATTTATATATTACATATTTTTAGATAGTCTAACAAGTGTTTAGGAGATTGAAATATTTTTTAAAAAGGCTTATAATATCAAATCTAAATTATTATTTAAGCTTAATGAAGAAAAAATTTTTATATCTTTTAGGAGTTATAGGATTTCTTTCTATACTCTTCATTTTTCTTCTGCCTCTTACTATTGTTAATGCAGGATCTAATTTAGCTCATAAAATAGATATCTGTCATAGAACAAGTTCTCATACTAATCCATACAATCTAATTAATGTAGATAAAAATGCTACTGTAGGTGGTCATGATGATCATGATGGCCCTATATGGTACGAAGGAATTGTAGGAGATTGGGGTGACATTATTCCTCCATATACATACTATGAGTGGGAAGTAGTAGGATCTCATGAAGAGTGTCCTTCTAGTCCAAGTGCGTATGGACAATGGGCTCCAGGAAAAACTTGTATGATAGGTCATGGTCAGAATAAAAAATATGCCTATCCTATTACAGTAGATGATTATGGTTTTGTGGAGCATCAATATCCAGGGAAAAACTGGACTACAGAGGGACAGGCAATTTGGGGTAATGATTGTTATGTACAATGTTCTGTAACTGAAACAACCTACGGAGATTGGTCTGATTGGATGGATGATCCAAGTGATGATACTCAAGAGTACAGAGAAAGAACCATATTCTACGTTGATAGTGAGGATAGTCAGGTAGTTTGTGGTGAAGAGACTGAACAGGAATTTAGATATAAACTATGCTCAATAGCAGAACCAGTATATGGAGATTGGTCAGAATGGGCAGTTGATCCAAGTGATGATACTCAGGAGTTTAGAACAAGAACTGTTACATACTATGATTCAGAGGATAGTGAATACGTTTGTAATAAAGAGGTTGAAACAGAATACAAAGATATTGAAGAGGAGTATGAAACATGTTCAGTTATGAATACGGTATATGGAGATTGGTCAGAATGGGCAGTTGATCCAAGTGATGATACTCGGGAGTTTAGAACAAGAACTGTTACATACTATGATTCAGAAAATACTGAATATGTATGTAATAAAGAGGTTGAAACAGAATATAGAGATATTGAAGATGAAGGTGAGGTATTAGGAGAATCTGATGAGAAAGGTGAAGTATTAGGTACAAACATTGTACCTGCAGATACAGCTGGTGGAGATACATTAGTTATTAGTCTTATCGAATTCATTTTGGTAATATGTAGTGCAGTAAGTATAAACTTCTTGTTAAAAAGAAAATTACAAATTGAGTAATGAAAATAAAGATTGAATATATAATAGTTGCAGTGCTACTTGGTAGCACTGCAATTTTTACAGTCTTTGTATATATACCTAACAGTAAGGTCAATACAAATATAGAGGTTGTGGTGGATACTCCTCAGATACAAGAGGAAAAAGTGGTAGAAGATGTAATCAAAGAACATTTAGGTTTAGAAAAAGATACAACGTCTATATATACATTTGAGATGTTAAATAGAGATTTACCAAGAAATGTATGGGAGGGTAAAGATATGTATCTTAAATATACATATATCGGTGAATATGATGAAAATACGGTAGATGTAATAGATGAATTGCTTTTAGGTGAATACAATTGGAAAAATCAGTTAGATACAAAGGGAAATGTAGTATTTGGAGGTCCCTTACTCCACAAGGATTGTACATATCAGCTGTATGTACATAATACGCTCTATCATGCACAGAGATACTACCTTCTAGGAGATGTTTTAGATATGTTGTG
>Ga0272443_10002947_pt1 | contig 20818 bp, 15 predicted proteins | sample SSMAcet12_FD_193581 | JGI IMG/M metagenome (GOLD analysis project Ga0272443, IMG submission 193581) | Marine sediment archaeal communities from Little Sippewissett salt marsh, Falmouth, MA, United States - SSM-Acet-12 | ecosystem: Environmental > Aquatic > Marine > Wetlands > Sediment ... | reverse complement strand
GTATGTTGAGAAGATCCACAAGCGTCTGGTGGATCACCGAGTGCGTCATGTGACGCGAGTTATTCAGAAGCCCGCCGAACGCGTTCTTCATCGCACCCGTTGTCGTTGTGTATATGTGACACTTCATCGTCGGCTGGTGAAGTATGTTCTTTTCGAAAAAATAATCAGGGATCATTATCCCCTTCGGGAATATCCACGGCAGCACTTTCATCTCGGCCTTCGGTTCGTATTTGATCCATTTCATGTCCTTGTCGAGGAAGTTATAGAGAATCGGCACGTTGTACTTCTGAAGCACCACGTCGAACTTGTTCAGCTTCTCGCCCTTCTTCGCACGGGTGACGACCGTCTCGTTCTGGACGCAGACAATATCATTATTTCCCGCAGCCTGAAGCCCCTTGATCGAACCCTCCATCTGCCATGGCGTTGTGTTTGCGCTGGGAAACGGGTAGTGCCACGATATATTGTCCTTCAGTATCGTCGTTTTACTTACATCTATATGCTGCGCGATATCCGCGAGTTCCATCGCACGCACATAATCTTCCACAACGGTTTCGGGTTTCGTCCTGATTACTGCTACTTTTGATTTAGCCACGATTTCGATCTTTCTCCTTGCTGAAAAGTAATTTTCTTTCTGATATTATACGACATTATAAGAGAGTGGGATGCCGGGGACAGAATTACGGCATAATTCACCGCGCAAATTTTTCCCGTAAGGGAAAACATGCGGTGCAGTGGTTGATCTAATTATGGCAAAAAACCCGAACGACGAACGTAACATCAACGAACCGGGTTACGACCTTGATGACCGTCCTTATTACGACGACAAGTCAGAAAAAGAAGAAGTTGAAAAGGTCCCGGTCGAGTATCTGGGCTATCTACAGCACCAGAAGGAGGTTCGTACAGGCAAGGCTTTTCTCTGGATTGTACTCGTTGTCATTATTTTTGGCCTTGCTCCGGGCACAAGAAGCCAGTTGTACTGTGCAAGAAGCGGTGAAGTGAGAGATCATCTCACATTCGCATGGGGATTTCTCGAATTCAATGACATCCCCGAAGCAACCGCATGGACTGACTGGTACGAAAGCAAGAACCCGGAAGCCCATGAAATGCGATGGGTGCCTTTCGGCGAATCCCGTCCGGCCATTTTCGGTTACATCGCATTTCCGTTTAAAACCGACCTCGGATGGATCATGCCCGACAACCTGATTACCCGCATGGAAGAGCTTGATGACGTCCTCAGGCCAAGAGGCTCTGTAATGGACATCCCCCGCGTTCTCAATGCGGTTAATACCGGGTCCGAATGGAACGCGATCATTCTTCCCCTTACCGAGGGCACGGTCGAGGATGCCGAGGAATGGTGGTCCGACAATAAGTCCATGCTGATCAGATGGTCCGATGATGAACCGGGCACTCCCCTTTCCATGGACTACATCGCCCGTGCGACCGAACGTGTGGAATCGATCCGACAGGAAGACGGAAATCATATTCCTCTTTACTGATAAGAGTTGCCATGACACAAAATCCTGAAACCCCCGGGCGGATAATTGTCGCGCTCGACCGTTCGCCATTCTCCGGTAACCTCCCGATCCTCGACGTGCTCGAAGGTCGCGCCCAGTGGGTGAAGATCGGACTCAGAAGCATCCTCGCCGAAGGTCCGGGAATTCTCGAAAAAGCTAATGATCGTGGATTTAAAATCTTCCTCGACATTAAACTCCACGACATCCCCACTACCGTCGCATCGTCATTGAAAAATCTCCTCCCCTGTGGCTTCGACATGGTCACCCTTCACATCGCAGGGGGACGTAACATGCTGAAGGCATGCAGGGACGTTGTCGACGAGTACGATGGCAAACGAAAGCCGCTTCTCATGGGCGTGACTGTCCTTACAAGCCTCGACCAGACCGACATCCGCGACCTCGGCGTCATGTACTCCGTCGCGGGGCATGTCAAGAGGCTTGCGGAGATCGCGAAACAGTCCGGCTGCGACGGTGTGATCGCGTCCGGCGGGGAAGTAAAAATCGTCCGGAACGCCTGCGGCAATGATTTCAAAATCGTCACACCGGGAATACGCCCGGGCGGACGCGATGATCCGTTCGGCGACCAGCGTCGCGTCATGTCACCGGGCGAGGCTGTCGATATCGGAAGCGACTTCCTCGTAATCGGACGTCCCATCCACGCAGCCGATGATCCACTCGCCGCGTTTAACGCTATCGTCAGGGAGATCGACGATTACCAACCGTCCGAAAGCCGTACCGAACCGCAACCGGATTGATCCAGATACATCAATTATAATAAGCTGACTGTTACTCATACTGGGAAGGAGGGTTTTCAATGTTCTGTCGCTCACAACGTGGTTTCACTCTTGTCGAATTTCTCATCGTCGGGCTGGCATTGCTTGCTACAACTACAGTCATCTCCGAGTTAGTTCGTGCGAAGGACGAGTGGAAGGAATCGGAAGTTAAATATAAGCTCCATATGATCCGGGTTTACCTCGATATGTACCAGACCGATCACAAGGGTTTTGTCCCTGAATATATCTTCGGAGGTGACGAGGAAGGGTGGGATCCGCATACCGGATGCTCAGCCGTCACTCAGACTGTCGGCTATGCACCCTCTCCCCCGCATGATCCGCTTATTCACCAGAATTACCTGGCTCACTATCCGGACAATCCCTTTATCGATACTGGTGAAGGCCTTACTTCAATCACTTTCTGGACAAGTGGTACGACCCAACCCGGGGAGGGAGATGTCAGGTTCGGATTCAATGGTGAGATCATGGGTAACTGCCTCGACGACCCGCGATATCTTTTCAATGGTTACGGCAATCCGACAAATTACCAGTACACGATGCTCCCGAGGCCAGATGATGGTTATGCTGTAATTGCCACAGACATGCCGAACACGTTTTACACAAGTGGTGGAATCCCGGACTGGATAGTTCTGGATGATGGCAACTTTTCTTCCGACCCGGAAAGCGAAACCCTAAAGGCGTTCTGGCCCGGCCAGTTCTTCTACCGTTCCGCAGGGGAATTCTCATCGGTAATCACATCAGCAGATGGCACCCACGAACGTGAATTCATCTGGGCGTGGCCGTATGAGTATCCCACCCGGTATATCCTCGGAGCTTATGGATCGCCTCGCACCGAGGGCCTTGATGTTATAAGGCTTACATCGGTCGATGGCTATACCGCAAGTGTTATGGATGGAGCTTCCTCCGGTGCAATCCTTGGCCAATACTACCAGGACCACGAAGATCCATTCAGGGAAGCATCACATCCGGATTTTGATGCCCGTGTAACTTACTCGAATCCCGAGGTTTTCGGTGGTGGCTATGAGGGACTTATGCCGCAGTTCCCTTATTACGAATCCGGAACCGGCCAGTGGATCTTCGGAGCGCCCGATGGGTACGCCGATGGCGTTATCCTTGTACTGACATCAGACTTTATCGAGCCTTACACGGAGTGGTGAGTGGAGTCTTATTGAGTTACACTATACGCTCACACATGATTGCGTGTGGTGAACCCGATGAATAAACCGGACCCGTATACCATGACGAAAACGATCGACCGCGCACGCGAGATCATCCTTCTCGAAAGTGAATCTCTTCAGACCCTCGCTGATTCACTCGACGAAACCTTCGAGGCCGCGGTCGACATTGTCCTGAACTGCCATGGCCGCGTGATCGTAAGCGGCGTCGGCAAGTCCGGAATCATCGGACGAAAAATCGCGGCCACCCTCCTTTCGACCGGAACCCCCGCGCTTTTCCTCCATCCGACCGAGGGCGTGCATGGCGACCTTGGCGCGATCCTCCCGGATGACATCGTCATTTTGATCTCCAACTCCGGCGAATCTACCGAGATCACCGGGCTGATTCCTGCGATCCGCGCGATCGGGTCGCAGATGATAGCCATCACCGGAAGGCCCGAAAGCTCGCTCGCCCTTGCCGGAGACATCGTCCTTATCTGCCACGTGGAGAAGGAGGCCGATCCGCATAATCTTGTCCCGACCTCGTCGACCGCCGCGCAGCTCGCGCTTGGCGATGCGCTCGCGCTGACAGTCATGGACCGTCGCGGGCTCGGACGGGATGAGCTTGCAATGCGTCACCCGGCTGGCTCCATCGGTAAACGACTTACCCTCAAGGTCCACGACCTTATGCATCCCGCTCCCGACGATCCGAGAATATCTGTCGGCGATAAATTCCGTGACGCACTCTTCGAATTGACCGCGAAACGTCTCGGTGCCGTGAGCGTTGTCGATGAGGACGGCATCCTGAAGGGGATCATCACCGACGGCGACATCAAGCGTCTGCTTGAAAAATCCGAGTCGGAGAAAAAGACGATCGATCAGCTCATGGAGACAGGCGTTCTTGAAATCATGATCGTCGAGCCGAAACGGATCACCGAACAGACACGTGCCTACGATGCGCTCCGTTTCATGGAGTCCCACCAGATTTCACAGATTCCGGTTGTCGATTCAAATGGAATTGTCGTCGGGATGCTGAGGCTCCTCGACCTCGTCCGCTCGGGTTTGTAATCAGTCCCTGTATTTCGCGTTTGGGTGAATTATCACTATCCCGCTTGTGGAGTATTCCGGTACTATCTGCCACCTGTCTGTAAGCTTCAGTCCGATCTCATCCCACCCGAGAATCTCCGAAAGTTTTTCCTGGTCCGATATCTCCGTCCACAACGCGTATCCCGGCGACACACCGAGCGGCCTGACCTTATCCGAAAGTCCAAGCTCCATCGCAACATGCCGCCTCATCATCTCCGCCGCGCTCTCCGCAAGCACCGAACAAAGCTGCGACCACTCCAGCGCGAGTGCGTCATGACCGTCCTTAATCAGCCTCTCGTATATCTCCACCGGCTTCTTCCCGATCGTCACGACGTACGGTATCACGTAGTCCTCTTCATCAAGCCACGTGTGAACGCCCTTCGACTTTTCCGGAAATTCAAAGACGAATTCCGATCCTCCCGCGATTACCGTAACACGCGTTCCGTCCCGCTTCGATGGGAAATAGCCATAAAGCCCCCGAGCGTTCACAACACTGAACTCCCCTGACACCTTCTTTATTTCATCGATCAGCCCACCGGGATCACGGTAGAGATCGGCCCTGTCCTCATCACAAATTGAATCTATCAACTCCCCGACATTAAACTCCCTCGCGCTAACCCCCTCGAACGGCATCTCCTTCGGTTTTATCGCCTTTTCTGTTTCATCTTTACCCTTCGTACCACCATTACCAGCTTTACTATCCGGTTTATGACTTCGTTCCGCAAACTCGCCTGTCGCTAGGCTCCTCACAATTTCAAGAGCTTCGAACGCGTCCTTCCCGTAATGAACCCCCCCGGCATACTTAATCCCGTCCACGATTGATATCTTCCGCGCAAGTCCCGGACTTACCGCAGCCCCGCCGATTATCACCGGCACATCAAGCCCGTTCTCATGAAACGCCTCGACGCATACTCCCATCTCGAGCGATGTCGAGACTAATAGCGCCGACAGTCCTACCGCTATTGGATTCTCCGCACGGACTGCGTCCACTATCTCCCTCGCCGTCACCTGCTTACCGAGATCGACAACTTCAAATCCGTTGTTCGCAAGAATCGTCCCGACGAGGTTCTTCCCGATGTCATGCACATCCCCGAACACGGTCGCGATGACAACCTTCTTCGTATCGCCTGCAGCATCGCTCTCAAGATGCGGTTCGAGATACTTAAGCGCCGATTTCATCACCTCGGCCGACCTCAGCACATGCGGAAGAATCGTCTCCGATCGCTCCATACGCTCCCCGACTTCCCTCATCGCGGGAAGTAATATCCCGTTCACTATCTCTATCGCGGATATCTTCTCAAGACATTTATCAAGTATCTCTTCAAGTCCCGATGCCTTCCGTTCGAGAATCGCGTGCGATAATTTCTTCTCAACCGGTATGTCCGCCTCCACGGTTATACGTTCCTCGTCCTCCGGCCTGTCCTTCATCAGATCGACAAGTCGTTGAATCGCGTCGTCACATCGGTTGAATATCAGATCTTCGGCATGCCCGATTTCCTCCGCGCTGAACTCATCGAGGCTCCTTAAATCCAGCGGATTCACAATCGCCGCGGTCAGACCGTTCTTTATCGCATGATGAAGGAAAACCGTGTTCAGAAGTTTCCGCGCCCCCACCGGAAGTCCGTACGAGACATTGCTTATCCCGAGCACAACACCGCATTCGGGGAATTTCTCTCTTAATTTCGGGATCGCCTCGATCGTCGCCACCGCCGCGTCCCTTAAATCCTCCTCGCCGGTCGCAAGTGTGAATGTCAGCGGATCGAACAGAATCGAATCAGCGCGAAGCCCGAATCTCCCCACTGCGAACGAGTACAGGTCCTCCGCGACCTCCATCTTCCTCTCGATATCCTTCGCCATGCCATTATCGTCGATCAGCATCGCGGCAACCGCGCCGCCATACCTTCTGATATACCTGATCACCTTCTCCGCAAGCGCGGGCTTTCCCAGGTTAATCGAATTCACGATCGGAATTCCGGGATAGTTCATAAGCGATGCGCGTACCGCGTGATGGTCCACGCTGTCGATCATCAGCGGAAGCGATGATTCCACCGCGAGCCTGCTCACGACCGTGACATAATCCCCCGCCTCGTCCTCACGATCCCCCGATGCGAGCGCGACATCAAGTACCTGCGCGCCGATCCTCTCCTGCTGACGCGCCACTTCAACCATCCCGTCCCAGTCTTCAGCATTCAGAAGTTTCCGGAACTTTTTACTCCCGTGCGAATTCAGCCTCTCACCAATTACAAGAGGGCTTCCCTCCGATATAAGCTCCTGCGACTTCTCCAGCGACGCGAGTCTGAAAATCCTAGATGGCCTCACACGCGATATATATTCTCCGGCAGTCTCCTTCAGCGCCGCGATATGTTCCGGTCCGGTTCCGCAGCATCCGCCGACTATCTCCACACCCATCCTGATGTAGCTCGCCATCTGCGATGAAAAATCTTCCGGCGTAAGATCGAACACCGGTTTCCCGTCGACATTCCTCGGCATCCCCGCGTTCGGAAACACAATTACGGGTATCGGGGAATTCGATGTCAGGTACGCGACCGCGTCGATCATCTCCCTCGGACCCGTCGCGCAGTTAAGTCCGAACGCATCGATTTCGAGCGCAAGCGCGACCGCTAGCGCGGCATCCACGGGCGTTCCCATAAGCATCCGCCCGTTCATGTGAAGCGACACCGATGCCCACACCGGAACCTTGATCCCCGCACGCTCCATCGCGTCACGACATCCGATGATCGCTGATTTCATTTCGAGGATGTCGTGCATCGTCTCCACGATCAGAGCATCGACCGATCCCCTCAAAAGCCCTTCCGCCTGCACCGAGAACGCCTTTGAAATCTCATCCGGGCCCGGCCCCCCGTAGTTCACACCCGATGGAAGCAGCCCGGACGGCCCCATCGACCCCGCGACAAGTCCGCCGAATTCATCGGCCACACCCCTCGCGATCATCGCGGCCTGCTCGTTTATCTCAAGCGTGTCCGCCGGAAGGTCGTATTCGTTCAGCTTGACCGGCGTCCCTCCGAACGTGTTCGTCTCGACAATATCGCTTCCCGCCTCGAAGAACCTCCGATGCACTGTCGCGATTAAATCCGGATTGGTGATGTTTAGAAGCTCGTTGCAGCACACCTTCGATTCAGGTGCGAGCGAATCGAGAGTCGTGCCCATCGCACCGTCGAGAATAAGGGGTCGTTCCCCGAGTATGTCGGACAATATCCTCCCCATGGTTCTTTACGGTTCCTGTAAACGGACCCTGATCTTGTCCTTTGCGTATTCCATTAGCTCAATTGCGGGCTTGACCCGCCCGAACGGCGTCGCGAACTGGAATCCCTTAACATATGGAAGAATATCGTCTATTAATTTTTTTGCAACCTCCATGCCGATTTCCTGCTCTCGCTCCTTCGATCCCGCCTCCTGCAGCTTCTTCATTATCCAGTCCGGAATCGTCACTCCCGGCACCTCGAAATGAAGAAACTCCGCGTTCCCAAGTGACTGAAGCGGCCAGATACCGCCCACTATCGGGATCGGTTCAAGCCCGCGCTCCTCCATGTACTTACTCGTTTTCTCGATGTACGACAGTAGCGCTCCTGGATCGAATACCGGCTGCGATATCGCGTACTCCGCGCCCGCATCCACCTTCCAGTAAAACCTCTCGATCTCCAGGTCCACATTCACCGCGGTCGGATTCACTCCAACCCCTATCAGGAATCCCGTCGGCGTCCCTATCGTTCTGTTACCGATATCTATCCCGCAGTTAAGCGCGTACGCGAGGTTCGTAAGCCCGATAGAGTCGATATCAAACACAGGCGTCGATTTCGGGTAGTCGCCCATCACCGGAGGATCACCAGTGAGTAACAGAAGATTTGGAAGCCCGAGTGCCGCAAGCCCGAGAAGATCTGACTGCATCCCTAGAATATTACGGTCGCGACAGACATAATGAAGGATCGGCTCTATCCCGACCTCCTGCATAATCCGCGCCGCGGTCGCCATCACTCCCACACGAGCTGACGCCCTCGGTCCATCCGGTATGTTCACGGCATCGAATCCCGCTTCCTTCGCACGCCCGGCCTTCGAAAGGGTCTTCTCAAGGTTCCAGCCCCTGCCCGGTGTTATCTCGAGCGTGAACACATGCTTCCCTTCAGAAATAGAATGTCCCAGTTTCGACTTTGCCCCGATTTCCAGCGGCTGCTTGCGACCGTTTCCGTTTGCCCTGACCGTCTGCGACTCACGGTGCGCCCCGGAGAACTGCTTCATTCTCAGTACCGATGCCATCGCCTTTATATGCTCCGGCGTCGTACCACAGCATCCCCCGATCACATGCGCCCCCGCCCTCATGAATCGGTGCGCGTACTTTGCGAAATAGTCCGGCGACGCGAGGTAAAAGATTCTCCCGTCATGGCTCTTCGCATGACCGGCGTTCGGCATCACCGATAATGGCAGATTCGTGTACTCCGCCATCTGCTCGAGCGTTTCTAGCATCGCGTGCGGACCCATCGAGCAGTTGATCCCGACAACATCCGCCCCCCACTCCGTCAGACGAGTTGTGTATATTTCAGGCCCGGTACCGTAAAGCGACGTCCCGTCCTCCTTGATCGTCATCTGCGCGATTACCGGAAGGTCGCATAGCTGCCGTACCGCATCGATCGCCTGGTGTATCTCGTTTATGTCCCCGAATGTCTCCAGGATAAACAGGTCGACTCCACCCTCGCAGAGCGCGCATACCTGCTCCTTGAAAGCGTCCCGCGCCTCTTCAAGCGATGTCTTGCCCCACGGCTCGATCTTTATCCCGAGCGGTCCGATCGATCCGGCCACCCATGTGTCCTCACCTGCCGCTTCACGGGCAAGTTCCGCGCCCCTGACATTTATCTCTTTCGTCTTATCGGCAATGTGAAACTTCCCGAGCTTGAACGGATTCGCCCCGAACGTGTTCGTCTCGATTATCTGCGCTCCCGCCCTTACGTACTCCTCGTGAATCTGCCTGACCACATCAGGATCACCCAGGTTCACCTCGTCGAAACACCTGTTGAAATATACCCCCCGCTCATAAAGCATCGTGCCCATAGCGCCATCGCACAATGCCACGTTCTCACTGATGTATTCTCTGAAATCCGGCTTCATATCTTTTTACTGACTTAGCGTCCTTAACCTTTCTTCGGTCTCCCCGTTTTCATCTCTTCAATACGCACGCGCACGCATTTATCAAGCCTTTCACTCCATCGTCCTTTTTCTTTCGGGTGTAGCCTTCGTCGATGCGTACACGGCCTGTCAGCATTAATCAATTTAACATAAACAATTGATTAAAGCTTTACTACATTTCCACCTTATTGCAAGACCCTTATCTTCATATTTCACACCCCCTTTACCTTTCATGCTATATTAACCATGTGATCGATAAGATGGACATCATCCTCGAAACCCCGCGACTGATCCTCAAACGCCTTAAGCCCGGCGATGAATCCGCGCTTGTCGATGCCATCAACCATCCTGACATCGCCGCGACCACCCTCGAAATACCTCATCCCTACACCCTCGAAAATGCCGCGGACTGGATAAGGTATGTCAACAGTCCCGATACAATGAAGGAATCCGTGTCCCTTACCGGATTTCACAAAGACTCGAATGAGATCATTTGTGCTGTCAGCCTTGATAAAATCAACACAAGACACCTGCGTGCGGAAATAGGTTACTGGTGCAGGGTCAGCCAGTGGAACCATGGCTTCATGACCGAGGCCGCAGATAGAATGATCGATTATGGTTTCGATGAACTCAACCTTGAACGAATCTACGGCATCTGCTTTCAAAATAATTCTGCAAGTGCGCGTGTGATGGAAAAACTCGGTATGACATTCGAAGGCACCGCGCGTTCGGAATACATTAAAAACGGCACCCCGATCGACTTCCACCATTACGCGATATTACGATCCGACCTTAGTGAAAATGACCGATCCCGATGAAATTATTCTCGAATCCGAACGGCTTTTAATCACACCGCCGCGTGAGAAGGATGCCGCCGACCTTGCCCGTATCTCCAGCCATCCCCTGATTAAAAAAAACATCTTCACCTGCCCAAAAAATGAGAATGAAGCAAAGATCATGATATCGACCATGATGATGTGGTGGGATATCGATTTCAGCCATGTTTTTGTCTTCAGGCTCAAAGATACGGGCAGGCTCGTCGGTACCGCCGGTGTAAACGAAATTAATCGCAGACACATGAAGGCGATCCTTGCCTACTGGTGCGATGTCGATCACTGGGGAAAGGGATACACGTCCGAGGCCGTAACCCGCCTGATAGACTACTGCTTCGATGATCTCGAACTTAACCGCGTAGAGGCCTCATGCTTCACATCGAATCCCGCAAGCGCGCGCGTAATGGAAAATGCCGGGATGTCGCTCGAATATATCTCCCGGCACCATTACCGTAAGGATGGCGACTTCCACGATGCTTGGCATTACGCGATCCTCCGCTCCGATCGGGAACCCTGCAAATCCTGATCACACCTGCATAAGTTGGTGCTCGGCTGAATAAACAACACAAGCGGGACCTTCAAGTCCCGCTCATGTATTACTAATCAGAAGCGATGGTCTCGGTTTCAGAATCAGGAGTAAATCCTGAATTTATTGTAAATCCGTGTCATGTCGCGATTGTTATTCCATCAAACAGCACCGGCGGCGCGTACATATGCGCGAGCCTCTGTTCGCTGCCAGTCTCGATGACCTTGTCCTTCATCATCCTGAAAACATTGCCGGCCATCATTCCATCCTTGAACCTCCCGACGATCTTCCCGTTCTCGATCACAAATCCGAGTGACACTGAGACCGAAAAGTCTCCCGAGAACGGCGACGCCTGGTGCGCTCCCATGATCTGGTCGATCAGAACTCCCTTATCGACAGATGCGACGAGTTCGTCGAGGCTCTTGTCGCCGGGCATGAGCGTTAGCGTCGTGAATCCGGCCCGCGGTGTGGCTGAAAGTCCGCCACGCATTCCGTTACCGGTCGACGCCACTCCCATCTTCGCCGATGTGTGCAGGTCGTGGATAAATCCCTTCAGCACGCCATTCTCGATCAGGGTGGTCTTCTGCATCGTCACACCCTCATCATCGATAGGCTGCGCCGATGGAGTCAGTGCGTTCAGTCCGTCATCAACAAGGTTGATCCTCGGATCGAACACCTGCTCGCCTACCTTGTCACCGAACGGCGACATGTCCTTCAGCACATTTCGTGCATTTAGGGCCATCTGGAGTGGTCCGAACATATCGAGTGCCTTCGGCGTCAGGATACACTTGTAATCACCGGATGGCAGACTCACCACGTTGCTGGCCGCATTGAGCGTCTCAACGTTCCATTTAACCCAGTCACTGGGCTGGTCGCCCATTTTTGTCGATGCATCGAAATCCCAGATGATCAGTACATCGCCCTCGCGTGTAACCGATCCGCTGAGATATCCCTCGAATATGGTCTTCCTGAACTCAGAATGGGCACCCTTCGAGTTTGCGATCTCAGCTCTTATGATCGTACGATCGAGTTTCCCGTCGTACATCGCGTCGCTTTTGCCGGACTTTGCGTCCGCAACCATCTTATTGCCGGTCTCGACAATCTTGTCCGGACCGGCCTGTGCGGTCGGTTCATCGTACGCGTCAACATCGGCCGGATCGTATGAATCTGGAAACTCTCCCGCGAATTCTGTCCCGAGCGGTGCCAGCTCGATCGCGGTGTCCACTATCATGTCCGGGTCGTCCATTTTGGTCGTCGCGAAGAATCCCATCTTCCCGTCGACCATCACCCTCAGGGCGACTCCGCTCGATTCCTTGCCCTCCGCGATCTTCAGCCTGTCCGATGCCCACGCGGCAGCGGTAGCCTCGCTCTGGGTGTAGAAGACCTCCGCTGCGTCAGTCCTCGCCTTCGCTTTCTCAAGTAACTGTTCGATAATACTCATTACGATTCACCTCCGACTACGCAGTCCTGGATTCTGATGTGCGGTCCGCCGGTCCCGACCGGAAGCGGTGCCTGCTCGCCCTTTCCGCATCCACCGACCGACTCGAACGACCTGTCGTCCGAGATCATGTCGATATTCTCAAGGGTCTTGAACAGGTTGCCCGAAATCGAGACGTTTCTCAGGCGCTGCCCGATCTTTCCGTCCACGATCTCGAATCCCTGGTCCGCTCCGAAGGTGAACTGCTCAAGCGACGTCTGGCCGCCGTGCGGTCGTACGGCGTAGATGCCGTACTTTATATCTGAAATCATGTCCTCAAAAGAATGAGGGCCGGGTTCAATCGAAGTGTTTGTCATCCTGACGATCGGCGGGAACCTGTAACTCACCGCGCGCGCGTTGCCTGTCGGCTCCTCGTTTAGAGCTTCCGCCGTCTCGCGTGAGTGAAGCCTTCCGTTGAGTATTCCCTCCTTCACAAGATACGTGAGTCCCGTCGGGGTTCCCTCGTCATCGTACTTCATCGAGCCGCCTTCATCCGGTACCGTACCACCGTCGGTGATATTCAGTATCGGACGTCCCATCTTCCGACCCATCGTAAGGATCTTCTGCCAGTCGGGATTCTCGTGCACGAAGTCCGCTTCGCTGAGATGCCCGAACGCCTCGTGCACGAATGTGCCTGTCAGCATCGGGTCAACTACCACCGGGTACGTCCCCGCTTTCACCTTCGGGGCTTTCGCGGTTTCTATCGCGGTCGCTGCGAGCTTCTCGATAAGTTCCTCTTTTCCGGGAAGCACGCTGTAGTCGGTTAGGCTGTTCACGAACTCGCGCGAGTCCTGCATCATCCCGTCCGGGTCCATCGCCATCGCCATGACCATCAGCGTCATCCGCATCTTCTCCTGCTCGATGAAGCTCCCGGTCTTGTTGGCAAGCACCCGCCGGTAGTGGAAATGGCGGTAAATCGTATAGTTCGAAGCGATACCATCGTGCTTAACGAGAATATCGTTATACCCCTTCACCGTTCCCAGGATCTCCGATATCGGCACATCCCTCGGATCCTTCTTTAAATCCAGCGGAACCGAATCGACCACTGGCTCCTGCTCGGTGATCTTCACGCTGCCTGGGCCGAGTGCCTTCGCGATCGCAATCGCCTGCTCGACCCTTGAGGGCAGGTTCTCAAGTGAATTGAAACTGCAGAATCCCCAGCTTCCGTCAACAAGTGCACGGACACATCCGCCCATGCCAACTCCCTTGTTGAGTGATTCAAGGGATTCCTTCTGGTACGTGATGTTTAACGAGTCTATTTCCTCGAGTCGGATTTCAACTTCCGTCGCGTCGGCCCCGGCTCTCAGGGCTTCATCGAGACGTTCGCGTAGATCCGGAACGAGAGCGACATCTTTTGACATACGTGTCACCTCTCAATGAATTTCATATATATTTCGCTTATCCGTGTGGATAACTTTTCCAATCCTAACATGATTTAGTTGAAATTGTCAACTATTTTTATGGCTTTCGCCTTTGATTTCTGGCATAATACAATTAAAATATTGATTAAACTGCATTGAAAGTTAAAAGGCAAGGGACATTTGGTGAACAAAAACAAACTACGCAGCCAGTCGAGGAGGCTTCATGACTCGCTCTCATGGCTGATCCGGGGATTCACACTCGCTGACCCCCGCAAGGCTTATCCTAACTTCTATCTCTCACCCCAGCAGTCATACGTCATGTACGTGATTAAAGAATCCCGGGAGATAAGTCCCGGAGAGGTCGCCAAAAAACTTCGCCTCGAAAAAAGCCACCTCACCAAGATCGTCAATTCACTTATTGAAATGGGTGCCGTTGACAAGGCCACCGACGAAAAGGACCGAAGACGACTCCTGCTCACTCTCACCCCGAAGGGTGAGAAGATATTCAAGGAACTCGACAGGGTCAGCATCGAATCATTCATGGCGCTTGTCGAGTACGTACCCGATAAGGAGCGCGAGAGGGTGATCGAATCGGTCGAGTTACTCTACGACGCGATGAAGCGTCTCAGGTCAGACGTCGAAGCCGGAAAATAGTTATATCAAAATCCCGGACTATCCGGTCCGGGAACCAATAGCGTTCAAATATCGTTAAATTCCCTGTGTCACCAGCCCGCGGGCTGCTCGATAAGCGCGTACTCGCCCGGCGCACTTTCCGCCGGCCACATCGCGATATCACCCGTGTCCGGATTGATCGCCATCGTGTGATACTGCTTGCTCGGTATCGAAATCGGTCCCGCCCATATCGTCAGGTCCGTGTCGATTTTCAGAAGTTCGGTTCCTCCGCTGTCCAGCCTACCCATAACAACGATCCTGCAGTGAGCGACATCCGGATTCGACCAGTCGATATCCATGTCGCATGGCTTAATCGGGTACGCGTCGAATTTCAGCGAATCCGAAAACAGGTTGTTGATATCCCCGACATACACCGGCGGGCTGGAGCTGATATCGTACATCCTGATCCGCCCCTGCTGGCTTCCGCTCAGAACGAGAAGTCTCTCGCCCGGAATCACCGCAAGCTCGTGCGGCGTGCCCCACGCTTCGGGAAGAAGGAACGTATCCGACGTTTCCTCGACAAGCGTCCCCGGCTGCGGACCATCCGGCACGAAATGTTTTATCCCCGGCGCGAAACCGATCTCCGGGTAATAACCGCACCAGAATCCACCGCTCCCGTCGGTATCGATCGAGAACACACGTCCTCCGCCCGCGGCATCGGTCGAACCCGCAAGCTTGCCATCTTCCGCTTCCCAGACCTCGACTAACGATTCGTTCGTGCTCCACACGATGAAAAACTGGCCGTACTCCTCCGAAACATCGATCGATATCGGCACCGGCCACGATCCCGGTTGCGGGTTACCCCATCCGGTACCAAGCGGATGCCCGTCCTCCGGCGTCAGGGTGTCGATTATGTAAGTCGCGACAACGGTCCCGGCAAAACCTGAAATGTACCCCAGGAATTCACCATCGGAATCGGTTCCGGTGTCATGGACGAATACCGCGTCGGGGGCTCCCATATGCGTGCCACCGCTGAAATCACCCGTTCCGAGATAATTACTGTGGAGCGCGCCGTTGCATCCGGACGGCTCCAGCACCTCGAATCCGTCCTCCAGCATTCCGGAAACATCACCCGGATTTGTTACGACTACGTCCCATAATCCGAGCTCCGCTCCGAGAAGGTTGAAGTCACACGCGATGTTCTGGTCGTCAATAAAGACGACATCCATCCCGTCGATTGCCGGCTGCCCGGTCTTCTGAAGCATGACCGTGCACCCGTCGATGAAATTCTCACCGAAAATCTCAGCGTTATCGACCGCGCCATCCTGGACGCCCCAGTCCGGATCGATCGATATCACTACCGGCGCTTCAGGACCTTCACTCACCGGAATTGTAAACCTGTCATATCCCCTGACATTCCCAAGGAACGGATCAGGTGTGTTGTTTCCGTAACCAACGATAAGCTCCGCGCCATCGCCCGGAGACAGGCCGCCGAGCATGTTCGTGACGTTGAAATCCCAGTGCGCAACATCACCGTCGATCCAGCCCGGGTCGGCGTAAATTATCGCCGACGCCATCATACATTCCGGCGCTTCGTACATCACCGACCATGGCGCCACATGGCCCTGGTGATCGTAGATATCCACCCCTATCGTGACGCTTCCACCTTCGGTGTATAGCTCTCCCGACATAACACTGATATCGAATCTGTACGCCTCCGAACAGTTTGCCTCAGGCGGGAAATCCGAGTAATCATACGGCTCGCTGCCGGTCGGTTTGGCCCATGACGCGTCGATCGCGTACCAGAATTTGAACGGTAATGTCTGACCCACCTGGATTTCGTAAGTCCTTGTAACCGAATCACCCGCAAGGAATCCCCTGCGCCCGCCTGCTTCATCGCCCTGGCCATCCGAATAGTACGCTCTGAAAGCATTCAGTGTGTTCATCGGAAGGCCCCAGTCCGCGTTTACAAGCTTGCCCTGTGAGTACCCGAAAATTCCGGGCATCGTGTACTCAACCGCGTTGAATATCCTCGCGTAACCATCGGGATTCAGTAGCGCCGGGCCGCCGGACGCGGCATGTGTGCTTCTCAATCCCATGTTCGGGAACTGGTACTCCCCGTCGAGAATTATTATTCCACGCACATCGAAACCATTGAAGTACGTCTGCCCGGGAAATGGATGTGTGATCCTTATATCCACGTCCATCCCGTACGGTTTCGGTACAATCGGCGGAACCAGTGCGAGACATGTCGTACATGGCCCCTCCTCGAGGAACTTCCGCACATTCGCGTGAAATCCGGCTGCCCTGAACGGGACAGCCTGCGCTTCGAGTGTGACAGGATCGATCGTGATCTCCCAGATCCCCCAGATCATCCTTCCATCCTGATCCGAAATTGATGCTGAAACGGGATTCTCAAGGTCCGCATCAGGTGATGTAGTTATCGAATTTCCCACACAGCCAGCCGCTAAAATGACGATAAAACTTGCTGATAGTAAAATGTAAATTAATAAACGCATAACATAACCTCCGGGTCTGCGGTTATTGTACCTTATATTGGCTGATAAAGAAATACATGCCCCATAAAATCACATTTTTTCAGGCAACATGCACGTTCAACCTGCACAGCATACTCTGCACACGCATGGCTAAGAACCATCACGTAACGCAGGCTTCAGGCCTGCAACAAAAAAAGCCCGGCTTTGTAACCGGGCGAATTATCCATATCCATGAAACCTACAGTTCGTAGAAATCCTCTACATCATCCGGCCAGCCATCGAACTGCACCTTGTTAAAAATGAACCCGCTCAGAAGCTTCGGGAAGAAGTCGGTCGACTTCTGCGGCATCCTCTCGCCTGCCATCGCGACCTCCTTCACCTCGCTTACACGCGTCGCATTCATAATAAAGAGCGCGTTACCATCCGGGTGATCATTAAGCGCCTTAAGACCATCTTTCACTTCACGGTGATAATTGACATTAGTTTGCTGCGCGAGCTTCTCGGCATCGATTCCCAGCAGGTTTTCAAGAAGCGCGACATGGAGCACGTTTACATCGAGGTTACGCCACGCGTCCGAGCGGTCGCCCGGAAGAAGCCTCTTCATTGTGGCGTTGTCCTTTAATGTCAGAAGCGCGCAATCGGCATCCTTGAAGTGAACGGCCAGCGAGTGCCTGCCTGCTTCCCCGGCTTCGGCGAGTTTTTCAAGAAGCGAGCTGCATTCGCTGCAGCATTCGCAGCCCTCGACCTTCTCGATTTCAAAATCCTCCGCCGCGGCCTTAAGGAATTCATCCTTGCTGAAGTTCGGAACCGAATGCACGAAACGATGGGTCGGCAATACAACAAGTCCCGGGTCGTCCATGCTGATGAGTGTCATCAGGCAGTTCTCGGGAATCTCGTTACCCTCCCCGACCAGGCCGATTAAGTCCATCGCCTTCATGTAATTGCGGGCTGTCTCGGTACGGTGATGGCCGTCGGCTATGAAGAGATCGTGGGGTTCGAGAATTTTCTGGATCTCTTCGATGTCCGCTTCATCTGTTATCGACCAGAGCCTGTGGGTGCACTCGAAATCGTCTTTGGCAATCGCTACAGGATCGGACGCGTCCGCGTGTTTGTCGAGAATAGCGTTAATCTTCTGCTCCGGGTCCGGGTACAGTATGAAAATATGTCCCGTATGGCTTCCGGTCGCCCACATGAGATTAAGCCGGTCGGCCTTCGGACCTTCGAGCGTTTTCTCGTGAGCCTTGACCTCCGTGTGCCTGAGGTTCACGAGTAGCGTCATGCCCTTCCGGACACGCGTTACGCCGCCAACCGTATATTCCTGGTAATACGGATAAATTGCCGGTTCGGGATCACGAACCAGTACGTCGTCCCGGAACCACTCATGCATGAAATTCCTCGCACGAAGGTAACGGTTATCCTCTACGGTATCGGGATCGGGTTTCCCCTTGATTATCCTCGTGAAGTTATTCGGATGACGGTCGTAGTAAACGGCCATCAGGTCATCCTTGATCTTGTCGTACGGCTGCGTCACAACCGACGTCAGGTCTCCAACCTTCGCGTTGTTATAGCGTATGCCGCGGAACGGAAATACCTTGATCATAATCTTTATTCCTCGCTCTCTACGTTTGTACTTTTCGGATATTCGGTGATATCGGTCAGACCGCCATCCTCATGCATGACGGCGGTAACCCCCCGCAGTATATATGTAACCGGGTGATACAGGCTGTACGGCTCGACTGTCTCACCGGGATTCTCAATTGTATAACCATCCTCAATGGTCCTCGCGTATCCGATGATGATAAATCCGGATATCGACTCTCCATCATCCTCCGTATATGGAAGATACGAAAATCCACCCGCGCTGAAATCACCCGGAAATACCTCGAACAAACTCCCCTCTCCTGTCAGGTGATTTTCGGGCATTGCGGGCGATACTGTTTCCAGCACCTCCCCGAATGTCTCCGGATAATAACCTGTCTGGCCGTGGAAGTCTGAAACAAATCCCGCAACTTCGGAAAGTGACCGAAACTGGTTGATCATCGATTCAAGTCCCGCGGGTGAATGACTCGGAATTGACCCTTCCGGTTTTTCCTCATCAATAACCGGTGGAGTTGAACCGGCCTGCTTTTCTGGTTCAGTCTCCACGGGTGGTGGATTTCCACTGCTCGCGCTGGGATCCTGCATGTTCATTTCTTCTTTGGCCCTGAAGGTCAGCATGATTCCTACACCCAGCACAAGAATCAGCAACGCAATCGACAATTGTATTACGACCCTGGGGTTCGGTATCACACCGACAGGCTCATCCGGCAGTTCCGGTTTCCAGTTATCCGCCATAATGCTTATTCCCGAAAAACGCGAGGTTTTCGCCTCGCGTATTTAATCATTCAAAACGTTAAAACAATCAGACACCAAAGAAATCTCTCAGGACATCGATTACCGCGCCCCCGACTTTCTTACCGGCTTCCTTTGTCGACGCACCGATATGCGGCGTGGTGACAACCTTCGGATGCTGGATAAGATCGTTCGGATGATCCGGCGGCTCCTTCTCGAACACATCGAGTCCGGCCGCGAAAACGGTGCCATCGTTAAGCGCGTCCAGCAGCGCCTTTTCATCGATCGTGCCGCCGCGCGCGCAGTTGACGATGATAATACCCTTCTTCATCTTCGCGAACTCGTCGGGACCAAGTGTCGGACCGACCTCCGGATCGAACGGAATATGCAATGTCATGAAATCGGCGTTCTGAAGCACCTCGTCGAAATTCTGCATTTTTCTGCCGGTTACCGAGCAGAGGTCGAAGTACTTGTCATGGCAGATGACGTGCATTCCGAATGCCTCGGCGCGTGAAGCTATCTCGCGTCCGATTCGTCCGAAACCGACGATACCGAGATTCTTGCCCTGGAGCTCGACACCCTTAAGCTGCTTTTTAAGCCACTCGCCATTTTTCATCGAGCATGTGCCATGACCGATGTGGCGTGCGCACGCGATCATCATTCCGAACGCAAGCTCGGCTACACTTACCGATGATGCGGTTGGAGTGTTGCGGGTTTCGATTCCCTTCGTCTTCGCATACTCGTGGTCGATGTTGTCGATTCCGACTCCGCCACGCACGACAACCTTAAGGTTACCGGCCTCTGCAGCTGCATCGATTGCCACCTGCCTGACCTTCGTCGCGGACCGTACAACGATCGCGTTGTAGGCACCAATCGTGTCGGCGAGTCCCTCGGGCGACTGCCCGATATTCACATCGACATCGAAATACTTACCCATTTCCTCAAGGGCCGTTTCATCCATCTGGTCACAGACCATTACTTTTGGTTTATCTGACATGTCGTATCACCTTTCGTTAGAATCCGAGAATCCGGTCGATTACTCCGAGCAGTCCGAGAATGTCCACGAGGGTCGTGTCACCCATGTGCGCGATCCGGAATGTCTGCTCCTTGAGATCGCCGTATCCGTTCGAAATCATTACCCAGTACCTGGCCAGTTCCTTGTTGAGATCGGCAACGCTGATCTTCTTCTCGCGGTTGTCGATGCAGGTTAAGGTCCAGCTCGCGTACTTCCGATCCTCCGCGAAGAGTTTGAATCCGCGATCAATTGCCCAGTCGCGGACAACCTCGGCCATCTCCTTGTGACGCGCCCACCTGTTATCAAGACCCTCGACATCGATGATGTAATCGAGCTGGCTCTTGAGTCCGAACAGGTGCGGTATTGTGGGCGTGGTCGGTGTCTGGCCTTTCGCATGGCTCTTCAGAAGTGCCTGGAAATCGAAGTAGTAACCCTTGCCCTTTGCGTCCTTGGATTTCTCCAGCGCCTTGTCGGTTACCGC
>Ga0272443_10002946_pt1 | contig 20819 bp, 24 predicted proteins | sample SSMAcet12_FD_193581 | JGI IMG/M metagenome (GOLD analysis project Ga0272443, IMG submission 193581) | Marine sediment archaeal communities from Little Sippewissett salt marsh, Falmouth, MA, United States - SSM-Acet-12 | ecosystem: Environmental > Aquatic > Marine > Wetlands > Sediment ... | reverse complement strand
CCGGAAGAGGCTGCCGAAGAAGCCGATGAGGTAGCACCGGAAGAGGCTGCCGAAGAAGCCGATGAGGTAGCACCGGAAGAGGCTGCCGAAGAAGCCGATGAGGTAGCACCGGAAGAAGAGGCTGCCGAAGAAGCCGATGAGGTAGCACCGGAAGAAGCAGCCGAAGAAGCTGAAGAGGTAGCACCGGAAGAAGTCTTGATGGTAGACGGCGCCAAGATTGTAACGGCTGACATCATGTGCAGCAACGGCGTCATTCACGTGATTGATGCAGTCCTGATTCCGCCCGCAGAGGACGCCGAAATCGGATCCGCAGAAGAATCCGTTGAAGAGGTCGCAGAACCACAAATGGAGACCGAGTCTCCCGCGATCTAGGCCTGAACCTAAAATACGTCATGTGGTTGGGGACTTACGCTTTCGTCCCCGCCACCAATCACCTAGTATAAAAAAGTTATATGTCGCTATCAGAAAGCTGATGTAGTCTAGGCCACAACACTTAGACGGATTAATTTAATTTTCACACCATAATACGGTTTTTATGAACTTGTCTGTGGACGGATTTGAACTGTTAAGTTGGCTATCTGAACCATCCCACCCACAGCAAGCTGCGGGGCATTCATTTTAAAAGAAATGAGCGCGATAAAAGAGGATAGATGAGGTTACAAAAGAGGTCTTAGATCCCCCAGAAGGGATCTTTCTTCCGCTTGATCACGAGGAAATCGTCGAGCGTCTCCAACGCGTCCTCAGAGAACTTCTGCTTCAGCTCCGTCTCAATTATCTTGACATGCTTCTCAGGGATGTTGACGTAAAGCAGGTCGCCTTCGTGAATCTGGCGGCCCACCGTAGGACCGTCTATAGAAATGGCAACTTCCTCTCCCCTAGAGGCAGCTCCGACGTGTTCTCCTCGGATTTGAATGCCCTTGACGGTTCCCACCACTGATCCGTCCTCTCTCATCAAAGTCACGTTATTGCTGATCTGGCCACCAACCACCTGAACACCGACCACAGCAGGCTTGCTCTGTCTGAAGACGCAATCCGGTATTATCCGAACCAACCCCGGCCTTATGACGGCCCGAAGCCTCTCTTGCTCCATCTTCATCTTTCGATCGGTCATCCATTCTTCGTAGTCCTCGATCAAGTTGTAGATAACGTCTCCCAAGAATACGGGAACGTCGCTCTTTTGAACCTCGTTTTGAGCGTCCGGTAAGATGGTGACGTTGAACCCTATGACCACCGAATAGAAGGGATCTTGAATAGCTGCAGCCCTGATCACGTCTCTTCGAGTTATGGGGCCCACATCGGCAGCGTGGATTGGCATCTCCTTACTCTCCAGCTCGCCCACCAACGCCTCCAGAGACCCGATCGTGTCTGCCTTCAGGATGACACCCACGTTCTCAGTATCTATCCTGGCCGCCTCCATCTCGGACTTTATCTCTTCTGCCACAATTTCGGGATCTTCGTTGGGAGACACCACTCTTATGGTGGAACCTGCAAGAGCCTTCTCGATGTTGGGCGCAGAAACTTTCACCCCGCTTGCGGCCACTACATGCTTGACCGGCAAAAATCGCTCTTCAGTTCGGATCTCAGAAAGGGGACGAGGCTTCAAGAGGGCTCTGATCCTGGTGTTGATAGGCTCACGAATGGAGCCCACTACTATGGAGTCTCCGACTTTAAACTCGCCATCGTATAGTATCACATCGAGGGTGGTTCCAAGGCCGCGTTCCTCCTGTACTTCAAGAATGGTACCTATGCCAGGTCCACTGGCCTTGACCTCCAGATTATCTTTCAAAAATTTCTGGGCAAGCCCCATCAAGACCATGAGCAGGTCGGGAATTCCTTCGCCACCTACCGCGCTGATGGGTATGACGGCCACGTTTTTCGTGAAATCTGTAACTCGATCGTACCGATCCGAGTTAAAACCGTACTTGTAAAGCTCGCCGATAAGTTCGTAAGTAAAGGTTTCCAGCTGACTTACAAACCTTTCGTTTTGGGCCTCCAGCACCTTGGCGAAAGGAGCACCCTCGACAGGTCGCCATCCTGATATTCGATCAATCTTGTTTGCTGCGACCACGAAAGGTGTTTTGTAACGCTTCAGGATGTTCACGGATTCCACTGTCTGGGGTTGGAACCCCTCGTTCGCGTCCACTATCAGCACTGCAAGATCCGCAAGAGAACCCCCCCGGCTTCTGAGTGAGGTAAAAGAGTGATGACCAGGGGTGTCGATGAAGAGCAGTCCAGGGATCTGGAATTCTCCTCCAAATAGTGGCCCGCAAGCTTCTTTGACAACTTTTAGGGGGATCTCGGTGGCTCCGATGTGTTGGGTTATGGCACCTGCCTCACCCTCGGCAATGGCAGTGCCTCTAATCGTATCCAAGAGGGTAGTCTTGCCGTGATCTACGTGACCCATCACGCACACGATGGGAGTTCTCACGCTCGACTTGACTTCGCCCTTCTTCGATTTCTTGCCTTTCTTTGCTTTCCGTTTCATACCCGATCACATCCAGATCCCTTTTCGGGTTCGAGGGGCGCCGGTCAGTCTCGCCCGAGCTCGCCACCCACAAACCTTTCCGAAAAGGGGGCGAGACCTCACTCGTAAAGCCAGGCTTCGTCTATCCGGGTGTAGCCTACAAGCTCGGAATCTTCAAAGTGAAGGGCGATCTCTCGGGCAGCAGATTCGGGCGAATCTGAGCCGTGGACCACGTTTCGTCCCACATCCAAACCGAAGTCACCGCGGATGGTTCCGGGCATCGCCTCGGCAGGGTTAGTAGCCCCGTTGATCCTTCGAACTTCGGAGATGGTGCCTTCGCCCTCGACCACCATGGGAACTGCAGGTCCTGAGGTGATGAAATCTACCAAATCCTGGAAGAAGGGTTTGCCCACGTGCTCGGCATAATGTTCTTCGGCCACTTCGATAGGAAGTTGCTTGAACTTCATGGCCACAATCTTAAGGCCCTTCTCCTCGATCCTCTGAATGATCTTTCCGACCAAACCACGCTGGACACCGTCGGGCTTGATCATGAAGAACGTTCGTTCCATGAATTACCATCCCTTACGGGCCCACTCGATCTTTCTTGGAACCCTGCCCAGCTTGATCATATTCTTCTCACATTTGGACGAGCAGAAGTAATAAACAGTCCCGTCCTTCTTGGCGTATATCATCCCGCAACCAGGCGAGATCGTTTTGTTGCAGAAGGAACACTTTCTCTCTTCCATGACACCCTCACCTGGTGGTCAGTTTCTTTGCCTCTCTTGCAGTCTCCAGCAGCATGAGAACATCGCCCATCCTGACAGGACCCGTGCAGTTCCTGGTTATGATGCGGCCCTTGTTGCTGCCTTCCAGAATCCTGCATTTGATCTGGGTAGCCTCCCCGTGCATCCCGGTGGTACCTATGATCTCTATGACTTCGGCGGGAACTCCGTCCCATTCGTCTGCCATCGGGCATCACCTACTTTAGGGCCAAAGATTTCTGTGCGATCTCTTCTACGAGATCCTTACCCTTGCCCGGCTCCAGAATGGCCACCGCGGCGCTCTTAACTCTAAGGCCGCAGGCTGCGCCAATCTCGCTCTGTTTCTTGACGTAGATGTAAGGTGTCTTTTTCTCTTCGCAGAGTGGCGGGATATGGGCCACGATCTCTGGCGGCTCTATGTCCTCTCCAATTACCACGAGCTTTGCAACGCCACGTTCGATGGCCTTGGTTGCCTCGTTAGTCCCTTTTTTCACTCTGCCTGTGTCACGAGCCAGCTCAATCGCTTCTATCGACTTGGAAGCCAGCTCTGCTGGAACATCAAATCTAACGTATATCGGTCTTGCCATAATTAGATCTCCTTCAGGGCGGTGCCCTTCATTATTCATCGCGAAAATCGCCCTAATACGGCTAGCACATGGGGGGGCAGCTTCACAGGTAAAAAGGTTGCGCTATGAAGCGAGGAACGCTCCAAGCGTTCCAGGCAGCGCGCCCGACTCAATCGGACCTGCAACCTCCAAGATTCCGTCGCTTTCGCTGACTTCAAGACCATGATCCCCGGCTAGCTTTTGGGCTTTTGCTTTGACCCCGTCTCCAGGGGCAAAATACTTCGCTTTCAAGCTATATCCATCTTCGGATTGGCTGACGCCCAGGTAGAACTCCTGGTAATCTCCACCGATTGGCGGCTTCACGTTGGAGCTCTCCAGTTCTTTGATGCCTAAACAGGATACCTGAAGATCGTCGTTCTCTTCGTAAGGCAGGACGAATCGTTCGGTCGTCGGAGATTCGCCAGCTATCACGTCCAGCACCTTCTCAACGGCCACTTGAGTCCCGAAGAGTGTGGGCATGCCCATGACGTTGAACAAGTCCGTGTTGAGAGGGATCATCTGGTATCCATGGTAAGGTATGGCAAGTCCATAACCGGTCCGCTTGTAGGGTTTGATCCAGTGGAACTCCACGATATTGTCATCGAATACGCCCCAAGAGACCCTCTCGATCTTTGAAGGATATAACTGGTCATTGTACATCAACCCAACCGAAGTTGGGAGTGTCATAACGGTGGCGTTGTTCAGGTCTTCTGAAACGTTCAGATCGACCCAGTAGCCGAAAGCCAGATTCTCAGGATACATCCCAAGAGCATCGCCCATGCCCTCGAAATCCCAGTCGATCAGCCTTCCGTCCACGCCAAACTGGGCGAGAGACCATCTGTCTCCTGCGGTCTGCTGAGCGGGCTCGCTGCCTCTCATCACGAATCCAGCAAAGCCTGAGAAGATCATCAGCGCCGAGATGAAAACTACAGAGATGAGTGCCCATGATTTCTGATTCATCAAAGGGGCGGTGGAGAGACGATCTTATTTAACTTTTGGGAGCGATGTCGTTCGCGAAGCAAAGCCTTCGGGGGATGGCTCAAGCTTCGCCTTTCCCGTACCCTTCCGGAATTTCGTACATTCTGTTTCCTGGGATGTAGGGCATCACTTCGTACTTGTCCAGAAGTTCTGGGCACCATTCCTCTGGACGGAAGGCGTCAGGGTAGTCTCTTATCACGGCGTGGCCCGAGACCACAAGCATCTTGTTGAAATGAGCGCCTCGCTTTCCGGTTGGGCTCAATAGGCGGATGTGGGCGACGGTCCTTCCGTATTTGTCCTGGTCTTTGGTCGTCTCTACCTCGACATATCGCTTCAATAGCAGATTTCGAGCGTACTCGGCTGCAGCTTCACCCTCGGCGCCCCCTTTCTCAGGGCAGTCGATGTCTGCCAGCCGGATTGTTCCGACGTTTTCGACCACGATCGTGTCGCCGTCGATTACTCTCGTAACGAGTCCGGTGACTGGAGAAAGTTCCGGCTCTGGCGCGGGATGGATAAACAACAAGGCGGAAAGAAGAATCGAAAGGGTGATCAAAACCACCGCCGACACGATTATCAGCCTCATCTCGAACCTCTGGGGTCGTTTCTGGAGTTCTGTCTCGGGCGCTCGTGAGCCATCTTCCCCTTTCATTGTGGTGCTCATATTTGGGCCATGCGGCATGGGGCGGAAAGATCGAGTACATTTAACACAAGTAAGATACGTTCTCCAGTTCGAGGTTGATTCGATTGATGAAAGATAAGTCGATTCTGGTTACGGGGGGCGCGGGCTTTATAGGGAGCAATCTGGTGGACCGGCTGCTCGAATCGAATCAAGTCACGGTCCTTGACAACTTCTCTTCGGGAAAAAGGTCTTTTGTCGGGCGCCACATGGATGATGAAAACTTCAACTTGATAGAAGCAGACCTCTTGGATCCAAAAGCCGCAGAAGATGCTGTCAAGGGAAAGGACATGGCGTTTCACCTCGCGGCCAATCCCGACGTCAAGATCGGAGCCGAAGATACCAGAACCCACCTGGACCAGAACGTCCTTGCAACTTACAACCTCCTGGAAGCGATGAGGAAAAACAACGTTCGAAACGTCGCTTTCACCTCCACATCGACGGTCTACGGCGAAGCAGAAATCGTCCCGACGCCAGAAAATTATGGCCCACTTCTTCCAATCTCCCTATATGGCGCGTCAAAGCTCGCCTGTGAAGCTCTGATCGCGGCCTACTGTCACACCTTCGAGATGAATGCTTGGATCTATCGGTTCGCAAACATCGTCGGAGAGCGAGGAACTCACGGGGTCCTGGTCGATTTCGTAAACAAGCTGAAGAAAAATCCAGAAGAGCTGGAGATATTGGGATCTGGAACGCAGCGGAAATCTTACCTCGAAGTGCATGACTGCATCAATGCCATGATATATTGCGCAGAGAACTCCAGCAAATCTGTGAACGTCTTCAACATAGGCTCTGAAGACTCCGTTAACGTGACCGAGATCGCCGACATCGTGGTCGAAAAGATGGATCTTGAAAACGTCGATTACAAGTACACCGGCGGAGTAGACGGCCGCGGCTGGAAGGGCGATGTGAAGCTGATGCTCCTTTCCATCGATTCTCTGAAAGAGTTAGGATGGATGCCAAAACACAACTCGAAAGAGGCGATAGGAATCGCCGTCGAAGCGCTGCTGAGGTCTCAAGATCGGAACTGAAATTGAAACATGGCCGATCTCGATAGGCACCAAAATATCGAGTCGCCAAATTTGCAAAGAGGGCATCGAGCGAGCAAGGGGACAATACAGAGGACGAAGCTCTCCGGATCTGGCTGAAAAAGCATGGCAAAAGCTCGTTAGAAGGATCTTTCGGCCTTTTTTCCGCCTTAGCTTGATTGCAAATTTCAGGCCGCGGCCCAGTACCGGCTCAGCCCAAAGAGCGCCTTCACTTCTGCTTCGATGAGACTTTGGTTTTCTACGCCACAACGGTTGCAGATGCTCATCAGAGGGAGGCCTCGAACAAGGTCGATCATGAAGGCCTTTTTAAGTGACATGATCTCTTCTGACGAGCCTGCCCCTCGAACCTGGCGCTTGAACCTTTCGGCAAGGTCCATCAGCCAGAGGGCGTGGTCCTGGAGGGCGTCTTTTGCCGCCTCGACTTTTTCAGGAGGGAGAGGCGTCTTCTGGAGGCTTTCTTCGCGGAATTCTTGGACGGCGCCGACGAGGGCGTAGTGTGCATCTAAGATCTGGTCGTAGATCGATCCCGCCTCTGAGCAGATCCCACGCTCGGACGCGTACTCGCAACCTTTGCAACTTTCGCGGCCGGGGTTGTGGATCGAGCAGAAGGGGCAGTAGTAGGGGCTCAAAGGAAGCTTTGCCAGCGTTTCGAGGGACGATCTCTCGGCAAGTTCCAGAAGGTCCTCCATCTCGGTTGCCTCTGCTAGGTCCTCCTGGAGGTCACCTGCAAGGTCTGCATAAAGGTCGGCTGCGCTATCGAGCGCCTCCACTGCGCTCTTTGGCGGGCTCTGAGAATATTTATCGGGTTTCATCCCATCAATCACCTCGCTCAATCTATAAAGGTTCTCGATAAGATTAAAGGGTTCCCTTCTGTCAAGCAGGAGGCTTCATCTGTCATGCGGGCTCTTTGAGAAATTCAACTTCGGGCAACTCAACTATATACAATTTTGCGTTCATATTTTGGGGGACGCTGGCGTTTTACCTGCTCGTTCTTGATAGGAGCCCCATTTTGCATGCTCCCTGGATATCAAAGACTCAACCCTCTCTGCAAGCAACGCATCAGGGTCCTCGGCGCCCAAATAGGGTCCTGCCTTGGCAAGCCAGAGGTATTTCTCGTGCTTCAGCCCTTCGGCGGTGGATCGGTAAGAGATCCAATTGCTCTGAAGCTGGTAGAGGCTCTGCAAAGATTCGAGCACCACAATCAACACGCCCAGGAAACCTGTGATCAAAACCGATGCGCCGATTCCCAACAGCCTGAAGGCATCGAGCGATGCGCCAAGCCCAGCGGCGAAGGGTATGAGCGCCGCTGCGATGATCTCGATCGCCTTTAGCCTCTTGAACCATCTCTGATTCCAGGCGCTTTTCTGGCTGTACCACTGGCGCTCATCATCTAGCCGCTTCAGGGTCGGATTTTCGGTCCCCTCGGCCTCATTTTCTGCATCCAAAATTACACCCCCCTCAATCCGTCCTTGCGAAAACTTAGGTCCATCCGCAAACACCCCGATCATCGCTCTCGGAGTCGACTCGCTCATATTCACCATCTCCAGACTGTAACAGATCTACATTGCGGGCTTGTTCAGCCTGATGAGGCGCTGCATGTCGATGGACGTTCTGATCACCACCGAATTGCAATCTGCATTATGAAGTTCGGATTTATGGAGTTTAATGATATCTTCCAGATGAATATTTAACTTGCAAGATTGTTATACTTGGCCTGTCTGTATCGTCGAGCACTATTCTCGTGGCAACAAATTAATTTCATCTGATCAGCTCTCAACTATACGTCCTCGAATGCCAAAAAGATTATGGCCTTTTGGAGCCTTCCAAGTCTAAGAGGAGGGATGCAGTTTATGCTCGTCGAGATGGTGGTGAGGGGGAAAGGAAAGGCGCGGCTGGAGCTGGACGATAGAAATCCCAAGATCGCCAAGAGAATATACCAGAGCCTGCCCCTGGAGGGCGGAGCCCACGTCTGGAAAGAAGAGGTCTATTTTGAACTTCCCTTTAAGCTGGAGGAGGAGAACATTTTGCCCCATGCCGAGCGAGGAGACGTCTCTTATTGGTCGCCCGGCTCTGCCTTCTGCATATTCTTTGGCCAGTCCCAGCCAATATCGGCGGTGAACCACATCGGCAAGATCTCGGATGGGTGGGACTTATTCGCTCGGGTGGACGAAGGCGACCGGATAACTTTAAGAAGAAAAGATTAGAAGTGGTTGTAGAGGTGAATTTTCATGTCCAAAGTGTTGGTGGTTTATCATTCCAGAAGCGGAAACACCGCTAAGATGGCAAAAGCCGTTGGCGAAGGCGCGAAGAAAGCGGGTGCAGATCTGGTGCTCAAAGAAGTGAAAGACACAAATCTTGAAGACCTGACAGGATCTGACGGGATCGTTCTTGGAGCGCCCACTTACTTTGGCACTCTCTCTGCCGAGATGAAGGGCCTCATCGACAACTCCGTAAAATTAAGAGGAAAGTTGGAAGGAAAGATCGGCGCGGCCTTCACGTCCTCTGGAAGCATCTCTGGTGGCAACGAGACCACGATTATTTCCATGATCCAGGCCATGCTCATCCACGGGATGATAATCACAGGCGACCCCATCGAGACCGGCGGCCATTACGGCGCGGTATCAATCGGCGCGCCAGATGACGATGCCCTGAATACCTGCACGCAACTTGGCGAGCGGGTTGCCGAACTTGCAGACAAGCTGGTTGGCTGAAGCTTGATAGCCATCTTTCAGAACTGCGGTGTTTGACGACACCTTTCGGACAAATCTCCGGCTCTTAAGAGTAGGAGATTCGGCCTGCTTGCAATCGTCAAACACCATTATTGCGAGGGTCAATCGGTCTCGTCTAATATATCCCCGGCTATATTTTGACGCATAAGTGATCGAAAGAAAGATCGTACGTGTTTAGCTCCTGAATTGGTTGTACTCGACGTTCGGCACTTCTGAAATAGAATCTTGAATATTCCGTATTTTCCCCCACTTACGTTCCCTACTGCTTACTCGATACCACCTTATTTCATACCAGTCTACACTATCACCTACATTCGGAACTTTGCCCTTAAAAGGCAAATTTGTGTACAATAAGGGCGATAATCCATATCTAAAATACAAGAAATTGCACAAATAGGAAATTATTAAAATATTTTGTACGCAACTGCCGCATGTGGGTATCATCATACGTATCGCCAATACAATTTAAATTTGCCGTATATGAATCCACCAAAATGCGATACCTTACGGTACTTCATGCACCATTGCAGTAAATGCCCACATATTTTTCACCAAGTAATGAAACTACCTTCCTGTGGATATCTTCGATATTCATGACTCCGATCATCCTCCCTTTGTCATCATGTACGTGTTTAGGCACTCAGCCGTGCCTTCAGCATTTGTAGAGGATTTCGATTAACCTCATGTGAATGCCCTTATAGAAACGACTGTACACCTTTCTGACATTAAATTTCAATTATCTATTCATTTCGCCTCGATTTAGGCGCATTTCCAGAATATGCTCAATAAGTTATGGATAATCGGCTCTATGAGATCTAAAATAACGCCTATGATAGTGTTTTCATTTGAAGCTCACGCCAAAATCCAAGAGATATTGAGCATATTCTTTAATTCTGAGATCTAGACATTTTTTTGACATATGCGTTTAAATAGTGTACTATCAAAATGTGGACGCATTTTAAGATTGTCACACCTACCTCCGGCACACGACCCGGAGCCTGACGGCTCCGGGCGCATCCTTTGTATTTCGCCCGGAAACAGAGCGAGAAAGAAACGGAAAACTTCATCACCTCCTTTCGCCCACCTGAAATGCGTGAAAGCAGACGTCTTGGTGGTGGGCGCATCGCCCGCAGGGATATTGGCCGCAACTTCGGCCGCAAAAGAAGGCGCCGAAGTGGTGCTCCTGGATAGGGATATGGGCGGGACCTTCGATCACCCCGCAAACACGTTCTTCGATGGGATGTTCCAGCGCGCAGGCTTTGCAGTCGAGCGAGATTACATCCTCCATGACCTCGAAGGGATGCATATAATCTCGCCCTCGGGACACATCCTCGAAATCCAGACGCCAGGGCGCACCATCGATCGGGCCCGATTCGACGAGCTCTACCTGAAACGAGCCGAAAAGGCAGGCGTATCTCTCCTCAGGGGCACGGCGAAGAGCGCCGCACTTTCGGGTGAGGGCAGAAGGGTCAAGATCGATTTTGGCAAGACCGAAACAAATTCTGACAAGATCAAGACAGACTTTGGCAATATTAAAACAAATTTCGGCGAGGTCGACGATTCTGGCGATATCGAGGCGAAAGTTGTGATCGACGCCTCCGGAGTGGAAGGAGCGATAGCAGGACAAGCAGGCCTCTCACCCCTCAAACACCCAGAGGACGTCGCCTGGGCCGCAGAGGCGGTGGTGGAACTTTCCGGCCTTGGAGAAGAGCGGTTCTTCGAGTACTGGGTCGGATCGATCTCGCCAGGTTGGAAGGCCACATTCTCTCCTTGTGGCGGCGATACCGCAACTCTGGGAGTCTTCGTTCGAGGGCGCGGAAAGGATGTCCGACCCTTCCTGGACCGATTCATCGAATTCTTCAAGAAATACAAGTCCGGCCAATACGAGAAACTCGGCGTGGATGTAAACGATCTCGAGGTCCTCAAAGTCAATCGTGGAGGCGATGCCATCGCCGCCCTGCCCGGTGATATCGTCTCGGATTCCCTGATGGCAACGGGCGCTGCGGCAGGCCAGAGCGGGATGGCATACGCCATGCGCTCAGGCCAGATCTGCGGCAAAGTCGCGGCCAAGGCTGCATCATCCGGCGATGCCTCCAGAAAGGCGCTATCCCCTTACGCAAAACAGTGGAACCGGGAGTTCTATTGGGAATACAGGATGGGACGCGCCTCCCTAGAAACGCTCCGCATGATGAACGATGGGGATATCGACGCACTCACGGGGGGCCTTGAAAGAAAAGACTTGAACCTCGCAGGCTCGATGGTGAAAAAAGGGATCTCTTCGGGGCTTTCTGTCCTCAAGGCACGGCCAAAGACGGTTCCCCTGCTCGTGAGAAATTTCCTGAAGGGATGAAATAAGGGCGAAAGATAAATCCAGGGAAGCTCAAGGGTGATATTAGGATTGAGCCGGTTTCAAAATGGTGCAACATGCTGTTTTTTTGCTGATTAAACATCTAAACGGAAAAATCGGGACTCATGGCCTCAAGTGGTGCGTGAACTTTGGTTCATGATCGAAGGCCGCATAAATAGTTTTGAAACCCGCTCATTTTATTACTTCGGAAGCGCAGAGGATTATGGACACCCCCATTAAGGCGAAGTGGCCATACGCAATTTGATTCTAAGGGGATTCTGAGTCCATTCAACTCTCCAAACTACCTTTGCAACTGAGTCCATTTCTTGGATTTTATGTTATTTTAGCTTATCGCCAAATTGGGCGTATCAGAAGCAAGGGTGTGTCGTATAATACCAAAAAAGAGCCGCCTATAGAAATATCATCCAAAAAATATAGATGAAGCACAGCACGACAAAATGCAAAGAAAGAAATATGACATGTAACAATCAACAAAGTTAATGTGGTGTGCGATATGAGAATGAAGCTGAGCATCGTTTTTACGGCATTGCTAATTTTCGTGTCTTTGGGTTCGTCGCAAAATTTGACCAGCACCTTTGATTCTGAAGACGAAGAATGGGGTTCTGCGGGAGGTGCGAACGTTTCTTGGATGGAACAGGGCGGAAACCCTGGCGGTTTTCTCCTTGGAGAAGACACTGAAAAAAACAGCACGTGGTACTACGTTTCTCCGGAATCCTGGTCTGGAAACTGGACGACCCACATCGGAGACAACTTGAGCTTCGATATCAGGCTCATCGATGAAGATGACTGCGCCAACTTGAACTTCGACAACATCTTGAACATATACGACCTAAATGGCAGCTCCGTCGCCTGGCCAGGTTCCACAGTCCCGTGGCCTAAGGAGCCTGTAAGAGGCATCTGGACCCACTACGAGATAGCTCTTGTGCCGAGTTCTTTCGGAGTTAACGAGAGCGAGTTTTTGGCGATTATGGCGCGCGTGGAGAACATTTCGATCAGGGGAGAGTACAGCGACGGGCGCGATCTAGAGGGGCTGGACAATGTGATCGTCGCACCACCTCGAACTCACACAACAAAAGGAAAGATTATCCGCCACCATGACAATAACAACGATATCGTCGAACCTGAAATGCCGCCTGAAACACCTCTTAAACCCGTGATCGAACCGGAGCCGTTCTACCGGAGGAGCACCACCGTGACTTCTGGCACCTGTAATCAGGGTGAATCTGGAGACGGAAACCGCTGTTCAAAAATTGAGGGCGAGCGCATAATGCTCTACTGCGAGGATACGGGCATCGGCAGCCACTGGGCTTCTGGTGAGGTATGGGACAAGTTCACCTATGATCGAGAGGATCACCTCTGCAAAGTCACTCTCAAGTGTCATGTCAAAGGCGGGATGGCAGTAGCTGGTGTGCCTGACATAGGCGGCTTATTCGGAATGGACCTATTCAAGAACTCGGCAGATCTCAAAGTTTATATGATCTTGCAAGACTTAACAGAGGATTTCGTAGTCGACAGGGTGCTCATCCACTCAACAGTTTCAAAGGATGATGCCTTCCTGAACGAAATTGTAGATGAGTGGCCGACGGGCGTTATAGAAGCTGAGCTGATGAAAGACCACGTATACCAGTTGAAGTTGAAGGCTGCGGCATCATCATCAACTGTGGGCTTATCCAGCCTTATTGTGGACTTTTGGGGTTCAGATCCCGAAGAGCACATAAAATGGATTTACGGCGAAGTGAAATGGATCTGAGACATAGGTATTCTGGCGCCCGGCCGGGAAGGCCACGTTCTCTCCTCTCGATGGCGATATCGCAATGCTTCCCAGAGATATTACCTCGGATTCGCTGATGGCAACGGGCGCTGCGGCAGGTCAGAGCGGGATGGCCTATGCCATGCGCTCTAGGTCAGATCTGCGGCAAAGTCGCAGCCAAGGCCGCATCATCTGGCAATGCCTCCAGAAAGGCGCTATCCCCTTACGCAAAGCAGTGGAACCGGGAGTTCTATTGGGAATACAGAATGGGACGCGCCTCTCTTGAGACCCTGCGCCGCATGGGCGACCCCGAAATAGACGCCTTGACCAAAGGGCTGAAAGGCAAGAATTTGGACTTCAAAGGCTCTCTTGCAAGAAAGGGAATCCCAGCGAGCCGGGCCTTGACGTCGGCCCAACCTCGGACGATATTCTCGTTTATGAAGAACTTATTCGAAGGCTGAAACCCAGAAGGCCAGAGGACTCCAAAACCTCCAGAAGATGTTGAGCTACACACCTATTGACACTGAAATAGGGAACCTGCCATAATCGAGAGACTGATTCGAGATCGGGACGCAAAAATCCGGCGCGCAAGGATACGCACCAACCGTGCATTTATCCGATGTCATCGTCCGTCGCCTTGTACAGTCCTTTTGCACCGCCCCTCTTATCCAAGTCCGAACCAATTCAACCAAGTCCGAACCAGTTCAAGCCCGGCGCCACTTCGACGTAGTTCTTTTTCTTGACAAATGTCGAGCCCTCTTTCACATACCTTGAGCCTTGCAGGCTTCAGGCCACCTCGACGTTGTTTTCTTCTTTCACTCCCACATCCTCAGGGAGCTTGATCTCGCCGAAGGTGGACTCGTACTTCTGAACGTTGGCCATGAGCGCTCTGAGCAGCCTTTTCGCATGTTGTGGAGTTATGGCCACAATGGCCCTGCCCTGCGCCATGTTCGTGTCCGGTATCTTGTGAAGGAAGGTCAAAGTGAACTCATCGTCAGAATGGCTGATCCTGATCAGATTGGAGTAGACGGGCTCCAATTTGTCCGGCATCTTGACGCTCAATTGCTTCATCTTTTTCTCGCTCAAGTATTTTCACCAAAGTAACCTTTGATGCGAGGTTCATCTTATCCTTTTGCCCGGTGGGAAAATCCTTTAACTGCCCTCTGCCCACACATCCTCTCATGATAGAACTCAGGAGCGACCCTTACGTCCTGAAGTCTAGGATAATCCAAGAAACTGAGCAGGATTTCAGGCTAAACCTGAACCTGTCCTGGTGCCGCGGAGTCCTCTTCAACGTGGTGGCGCTCAAGAACTCCTCTGCCATTGTGGAGTACGACGCCATACTCTGGACGGATGACTCTCTCATGTTCGTAGAGTACAAAGATTCGGTCGCCGCTTACAAGAACCTCTCCACTCGCAGGATCCAACAGATGAGCAGCCTCGCCAAGAACATCGCTGCAGGCCTCGGCTACAAGAACTACACCTTCATGGTGGTGGTAAAAGACCTGAAAGTCCCCACCACGAGAGGCGGTGCCGTCGTGATTCCGCTTTACCAGCTTGGAAGTTACATGCCCACTTTCAGCACCACGTTCTCTGAACTGGAGCTTTTGGACAACCTGATCGACAAATACTCGCGAAACGAAAGCGGCGACGGCGTGGTCAAAGACCTCGAAAAGCTCAAGACCATCATAGAAACGGGGTTGTCTTGAGAGGAAAGGCCAGTGCTCTTGGCGCAATAACCGTTCTGAACGCCATCGCCACTTGGAAAGGCTCTGCCATCGGGATAGACCTGAAAACCGAAGCAGAGGTCCTGCTGGACGACACCTTCCAGATCAAAGGAGACGTTCCCGGAATAGACGATCGGCTGATCGTAAGGTCAGCAGAATTGGTCCTGGAACGTTTTGGCGAAGATTTGGGCGGCGTTGTTCGGACTTCCAGCCAGATACCCGTTGCAAGCGGCCTTAAAAGCAGCAGCGCAGCAGCCAATGCCGTCGTTTTGGCAACGCTGGACGCCCTGGGCGAGTCGCTAGATCCTTTGGAAGCTACCAGGATCGGCGTCAAGGCCGCCCTAGACGCGGGCGTTACCATAACCGGGGCCTTCGACGATGCGGCAGCTTCCATGCTCGGCGGTCTGGTGGTAACTGACAACCGTGAAATGTCCCTTCTCAGAAGAGACGTGCTAAACGAAGAACATAACCCGGAAGTTCTTCTTCTCGTGCCCGAAGAAAAAGCCTATTCAAAAGAGACCGATGTCCATCGTTCCAAGCTGGTTGCGCCTCTTGCAGACCTCGCCTTCGATCTCGTAATGGAGGGTGATTACGAGAGGGCTATGACCTTGAACGGACTAATCTACTGTAGCGCACTCGGGTTTTCAAGCGAGGCGATCTTCTCTGCACTTGATTCAGGTGCCAGATCTGCAAGCCTTTCGGGAACCGGCCCCGCCTACGCCGCCCTGGTTGAAGGCAACCAGATCGACGATGTGCAATCTTCTTGGAAGAATCTGGGCGGAAGGGTGATAAAGACGAAAGTAAATAACATAGGTTCATCTTTCGGCTGAGAGGTACCGAACATGAGCCTAGCAGATCTTCGCGGAGAAGTTCAGAGAATAGACGAGGACATCATAGAGCAGATCGACGAACGCGTCAAGCTTGCGGGACGGATCATCGAGGCGAAGAAGGCCGAAGGGATCAAGATCGAAGACCCTGATCAGGAGAAGCTGGTGCTGAAGAGGGCGATGGACATGGCGACAGAGCGGGGCTTGGATGCTGGCGCAGTGAAGCAGGTATTCCAGACCCTGATCAAGATGAACCTGGAAAAACAGCACGAACTCCGTGGCGAAGATAACTTTCCCTAGTTATGACTGACATAGCCGTAATATCAGGGTCCAAGTCGGACCAACCTGTCGTAGACAAGATCCTTCGGGTCTTGGAAGATGAGGGCGACGCAGAATACGAACACAAGGTGCTCTCAGCTCACAGAAACCCGGACGAGCTTATGCAATATGTAGAGGAGACTGACGCACTAATCTTCGTGGCCGTGGCGGGCCTTTCAGCGGCTCTTCCAGGATTCATCGCCTCCAGGACAGATAAGCCGGTCATAGGCGTTCCCGTGAGCGCCAAATTGGGTGGTCTTGACGCATTGCTTTCGATCGTCCAGATGCCACCTGGAGTTCCTGTTGCGTGTGTCGGCATTGACTCAGGCGAAAATGCTGCAAGGTTGGCTTTGAGGATGATGCTGTCGAAAAGATAGACGTTCATACAGAGGAGAGGATGCAAACCCCCAAAGGCGGGATGGGATGTACAAGAAGATACTAATCGCCACTGATGGCTCTGATAACTCGTTGAGAGCGAGCAGGCACGGCATAAAGCTGGCGAAAGCTCAAGGTGCAGAGGCCATAGTCATTTACGTGATTAACGAAGCGATAATTTCAAGCGTCATAAGTGCCATAATTCGCCGTGGCCCACCTAAGGAAGATATCAGAGAGCAACTCAAAAAATCGGCTGCTTTGGCCGCGAACGAAGTTGTCAAGATGGGCGAAGCCGCAGGGGTCAAAGTGGAACCTATCATCAGAGAGGGAGACCCTGCCGGAAGGATCGTGGAGACTGCCCGGATGGAAGATGCAGACCTGATCGTAATGGGAAGCCACGGTGAAGGCGGCATATCGTCCAAGCTTATCGGAAGTGTAGCACAAAAGGTGCTGAACTGGGCCGAGGAACCTGTGATGGTTGTTAGATAAATTAACAATTGGTCAAACTGGTTCATCAAAGTCCATAAAAGACCTGGCGTGGAACCTTATTAGGCTCCTAGATGCTGGTATCTAGAAGATATCTATTTATATCAAGGCGTGAACTGATATGCTCAAAAGGTGTAGAGGGTTGTATGTAGGTTGTATGTAGGGAGACAAGAGAGGTGAGATTGAGATGTATGACCGAGTTTTAATTGCTACAGACGGCTCAGCAAAGTCCAGGGTCGCAACAGAACATGGAATAGGATTGGCGAAATCAATCGGTGCGAGCGTACTCGGTGTTTACGTGGTAAACGAGGTCGTCGTGGCTAGCGCAGTCAGACAGCTCGGTGCCGACAAGAAGGAAGTCGAAGAGAAGCTCCAGGTCCAGGGCGAGAAGGCACTGGGCGAAATCAAGAAGATGGCTGATGAGGCCGGCGTGGCCGTAGACACCACCATCAGATATGGAGCTCCCGCCAACACAGTCATCGATGTAGCCAGAACCGAGGGTGCCGACCTGATAGTCATGGGCAGCCACGGTGAGAGCGGCGTAACCAAGCTGCTCATCGGAAGCGTCGTCCAGAAAGTCCTTTACTGGGCATCCTGCCCTGTCCTTGTAGTGAGATGATAAAATATGCTTGAACTAGCACCCGCGGGCATCGTATATCCTGCATTTGCGGTAACTTTCATAGTAGGCACGCTTCTCGCCTACATGGTCATAAGCCTGATAGGCGGAAGCTGATCAGACGAGAATGGAAGGGAACCGTCCTCCAAAAAGGAGGGCGTTCCAGTTACTCTTTTTGGGGCACTTAGACGCTATCGTCACGTCTCGTTTTAATGTGGTCTATTTTTGACGGCGACCCTGGAACCTTCTGTGTTCGTTGTGTTCTGGATCTGCCTGTTGATGGTCGATCTTCAGAAAACCTGACCTCTCAGTCAATCACAGCTGAGAACCGGTCGAGTTTGGCTGATTTGTTCTCGCCAAGATCACAACAAAAAGAGAGGGTGCGCACCCCCTGAACCGAGATTGTATCACTCTTTCTTGAAATACTTGGGCGCGCTTTCCAGGGCTCTGGTGATCAGCTCAGCTCCCGCCTCGACATCGCTCAAGCTCAGCACCTCAACAGGCGAGTGGATGTACCTCGTCGCAACGCTGATAACGCCCGTATGGATTCCATCTCGGGTCAACTGGATGGCAGTGGCATCAGTGGTACCTCCCCCAGAAACGTCCAGCTGGATCTCCAGGTCGAACTCTTTGGCGGTTTCGGTCAGCCAATCCACAACCTTAGTGGTAGTTATAATGCCACGACCCGAAGCGTCAGCTATGGTGACCACGGGCCCTTTCCCCATCTCAAGAGCAGAGTCCTTCTTATCGATTCCTGGATGATCTCCTGGAATGGTAACGTCGGTCGCTATCGCAGCGTCAGGTTCGAGTCCGAAAGCGCTAGTCCGAGCACCTTTCAGGCCGACCTCTTCTTGGACTGTTGCCACTGCATAGACTTCGGAGGTAGTCTTGGTTCGCTTCATGGCCTCGATCATCATCACAACACCGGCCCTGTTGTCAAAGGCCTTTCCAGTGGCCCTATCGCCAACCAGCTTGGCATAGGTCTGATCGATGCTAATAGGAGTGCCTGGCCCGATTCCAAGAGCTTTTGCCTCTTCTTCATCTTTGCAGCCCGCATCCACGAACATGTCATCGACCTTGATGGGCTTTTTCCGGTCCTCTGGCTTCATCACATGAGGCGGCTTAGAGCCGATCACCCCAAAGATCGGTCCGGATTTGGTGTGCAGAACAACCCTCTGGTTCAGCAGCGTCTGGTCGAACCACCCGCCTATAGTTATGAACCTTATGAACCCCTTCTCGTCCACGTACTTTGCCATCAGCCCGATCTCGTCCATGTGAGCCGCCACCATTACCGATGGTGCCTCGCCCTTCTTGGTGGCTATGAGGTTTCCGAGATCGTCGACTCGGATATCATCCACATAAGGTTCGATCTCCTCGCGGATGATCTGCTGAACAGAACCTTCACGCCCAGATATTCCATGAGCATTGCTCAATCGTTCCAGAAGCCTTTCAATTTCGGTCATCAGAGATCATATCTAATCGTCTCCGTATTTCCAGTTGGTGGATCGATGTTTTTCAACCGACAGAAATTACATATCAAATGAAAAATAGTAATTACAACGTCCGACGATGCCCTTCAAACAAATCTCAAACTCATAATGTTTTGAGATTTAATCAGTTCGCGATCGTCAAGCCCGATTCTTTCGCATTCGATCTCTCGCATTTGATCGAATGCATCCGATTGCTTATCTAATACAATGCCGCGTTTCAGAACCTCGAACTTTATAAATTTCGATTCCGCCCTCAACCATTAACTTTTTCCCACAACCCTTGCATGCAAAACCTCCATGAGGAACATAGGAAAGTCAATCAGGATGGAGAGGATATTTAACAGGAGAAACAACAGGACAGTAATTGTGCCAATGGATCACGGTCTTACAGTGGGCCCAATAGATGGGCTGATAGATTTACAAGATACGGTCGATAAAGTGGCAGAGGGGGGGGCCAACGCAGTTTTAGGCCATATGGGCCTGCCCCTGCATGGCCATCGGGGGTACGGCCGGGATGTCGGCCTGATAATACACCTTTCTGCAAGCTCTTCTCTTGCCCCCGATCCGAACCACAAGGTATTGGTTACAGAGGTTGAAGACGCCATCAGGATTGGAGCCGATGCTGTGAGCATTCACATCAACGTGGGCGCAGAAGACGAACCCGAGATGCTCCAGGATCTCGGTAGAGTTGCGCGGACCTGTGACTACTGGGGAGTCCCGCTTCTTGCGATGATGTATCCGCGAGGCGCCAAAGTCGAATCCGAACACAAGGTTGAGTACGTAAAACATGCCGCCCGTATCGGGGCTGAGCTCGGCGTGGACATTGTCAAGACCAACTACACCGGCTCTCCTGATACCTTCAAAGAGGTGGTCAAGGGCTGCAACGTTCCCGTGGTCATAGCAGGCGGCCCCAAGATGGATACCGAGCACGAAGTCCTGGAGATGGTATACGACTCCATAAACGTCGGTGGAGGCGGCCTTTCCATAGGACGAAACATTTTCCAGGCCGCAGATCCCACCCTATTTGTAAGAAGGCTCTGCAAGATCGTCCACGAGGGCTATTCGGTGGAAGATGCCGAGAAAGTGGAGCTTTAGTAGCTCTCAAGCGAGAACGAGTCCGAATCTGAATGCTGCAAGGCATAGGCATTAGCTTCATTCAGGCCTCAGCTTCATTCAGACCTCTGCCTCATTTTCATCGAGAAGCGGCAGAGGGCAGCTCATCTTTTTTACGATAAACGCAGCAGAATGCCCGTGACTTTAGTCATGGGATGAATGCGTACCAACAATCGGCATCAATCTTGGGCAGATATCGTTTAGTACAGGGGATGCTTGAGAGGTATCAGATGATTAAAGCCTACAAGTTCCGGATCTACCCTACAAAGTCCCAAACGACTAAGCTGGAGGTGACCTTGGAACATTGTAGGCAAGTCTACAACAAGACCTTATCGTACCGAAAAGACGCATGGAAAGCGGAACAAAAACCAGTCACTAAATACGAGACAAATGCACTTCTTCCGGCGTGGAAAAAAGAGAACCCAAAATTGAAGGACGTACATTCACAAGTGCTTCAAGAATGTCAACAAAGGGTGGACCTAGCATT
>Ga0272443_10002945_pt1 | contig 20825 bp, 18 predicted proteins | sample SSMAcet12_FD_193581 | JGI IMG/M metagenome (GOLD analysis project Ga0272443, IMG submission 193581) | Marine sediment archaeal communities from Little Sippewissett salt marsh, Falmouth, MA, United States - SSM-Acet-12 | ecosystem: Environmental > Aquatic > Marine > Wetlands > Sediment ... | reverse complement strand
TATCTGCGAGATCAGAAGCGATTCATCCGTCTCGGCGCGGAGATCCCGAAGGGGATCCTGCTCGTCGGCGCGCCGGGGACCGGAAAGACCTTGCTTGCCAAGGCGATTGCCGGAGAGGCGAAGGTGCCGTTCTTCTCGATCAGCGGCTCCGATTTCGTCGAGATGTTCGTCGGCGTCGGCGCCGCGCGCGTCCGGGATATGTTCGAGAAGGCGAAGGCCAGCGCGCCGTGCATCATCTTCATCGACGAGATCGACGCGGTCGGCCGGAAACGCGGCGCCGGCCTCGGAGGCGGCCACGACGAACGGGAGCAGACCCTCAACCAACTCCTCGCCGAGATGGATGGATTCCAGTCCAACAAGGGGATCATCATCCTTGCCGCGACGAACCGCCCCGACGTGCTCGACCCGGCACTGCTTCGCCCGGGTCGATTCGATCGCAGCGTCCAGGTGCCGTACCCGGCGCAGAAGGACCGCGTCGAGATCTTGAAGGTCCATCTGCGAACGCGGCAGATCGGCGCAGATGTCGATCCGGAGACGATCGCGAGGAAGACCCCGGGATTCGTCGGCGCCGACTTGCGGAACCTCTGCAACGAAGCGGCGCTCCTCGCAGCGCGGCAAGACAAGGACATCATCGAAATGGTCGACTTCGAGGAGGCGACCGATCGCCTCCTGCTTGGCCTGCGCCAAAAGAGCGTGACCCCGACCGAGCGCGAGCGAAAGGTCACCGCGTATCACGAAAGCGGACACACGCTGCTCGGCCACCTCTTGCCGTCGGACAGTACCGTGGTTCACAAGGTGTCGATCCTGCCGAGATCCCACGGCTCGATGGGCGTCACGCAGACCTTGCCGCTCGAGGAGCGATGGATGCCGACCGAGTCCGAGTACAAGGACGTCTTGGTCAAGATGCTCGGCGGCCGGGCCGCGGAGGAGGTCGCGTTCGAGGAGTTCACCGCCGGCTCGTCCGACGACCTGAAGCAGGCTACCCGACTGGCGACGAAGATGGTCATCGAGTGGGGGATGAGCGAGGAGCTCGGGCCGATCAACCTCGGCAGGGAGCGGACGAACGTCTTTCTCGGTGAGGACATCATCAAGAGCAACGAGCACTCCGAGGAGATTTCGACGATCGCCGACCGCGAGATCCGCAAGCTCCTCATCTCTGCCTATGATAAGGCGAAAAACCTACTGTCCAAACACCGGGACGCTCTCGACCAGCTGGCCGAGGAGGTCCTGCAACGCGAGGAGATCGCCGGAGACGAGTTGAGCGCGCTGCTCAACCGCCTCATCCCGTCGCCGGCCATGGGGTGAACATGACCGAGCGGAAGCCCGTGACAGCCGAGGCGGTGCGAGCCAGTCTCGAAACCGTGATCGACCCGAAGATGAAGATCAATGTCGTCGACCTCGGGACGGTCGTCGATGTCCGCATCGAGGAAGGGCGGATCGAGATCGACATGACGTTGACGAACCCCGACGAACCGACGGTGGGCATGCTCGCATCCGAGATCGAGCAGACCGTGCGCTCGACGTTCGACGAGATCGAACACGTCGAGGTCGGCGTCGTGCTCGACCCGCCGTGGACGCTCGCCCGCATGTCGGAGAAGGCCAAGGCGAAACTCGGCCACGACGGCTGATCGATCAGCCGCCGCTCGGATCGTTGGGCCGCTCGTCGGCCCGGAATCGCGCGACCAGTTCCCATAGTGGTGTCCATCGCACGTACACCGCGTACGCGATCAGCCCGCCGATCATCGGGACAAACACCGTCGCGGCGACCGGCGCCGCACCGAGAGCTCGCCGGATCCCCCACACGACCCCGAACAGCAGTCCGCTGCCGAGCGCGATGAGTCCCAGCCTTCGACCGTGCGGCTTCATCCGTTCCTTCAGGAAGAACCCGAGGACCGCCGCATTGACGATCCCTGCCACCGCAGTCGCCAACGCAAGTCCTCCCTCCCGCATCGTCGAGACGAGCAGCAGATCGAGCGTCACGTTGACCCCGACCGCCAGGATCGCGGCGAGCAGCGGCACGCCCGTCCGCTTCAGCGCGTAGAAGGCACGAGAGAACAGGTAGACCAGCCCGTACGGGAACAGGCCGATCACGTAGTACGACAGAACGCGGGCCGCACGGGCCGTGTCGTCCGGCGTGAACGAGCCGTGTTCGAACAGCAAGCGGATCACATCGTGTCCGATCGCGAGCAGTCCGACCGTTGCGGGCAACAGGACGAGGGCGGAGAGGCTGATTCCATCCCCGAGATCGGCGGCGAATCGCCGACGATCTCCCCGCTCCCACGCCGCGGAGAAGCGAGGCAACAGCGCGGTCGCAACGGAGACGGCGAACACGCCCAGCGGCAGTTGAAACAGCCGCATCCCCCATTGAAGCGAGGCGATTCCGCCGTCACCGAGGTGGGATGCCAGCTTGTTGTCCACCAACAGGTTGACCTGCGTCACTGCCAGGGTCACGACCGCCGGGGCCATCAGCCGCGCCAGTCGACCCAGTGCGGGGTGGACCGGCCACAGGCGGGGGCGACATCGGAAGCCGACGCGGCGAAGCGCCGGCACCTGAGCGAGCAGCTGCCCCGCTCCTCCCAGCAGGGCCCCCGCCGCAAGTCCGATCACAGGTTCCGTCGGGAATCGGGGCGCGAGCAGGACGACGCCGAGAATCATGCCGACGTTAAACCAGACCGGAGCAAGGGACGCGGCGAAGAACCGATGGTACGAGTTGAGGATCCCCATAAACACGGCGGCGAATCCAATCAACGCGATGAACGGGAAGACGATCCTCGTCAGCCGAACGGCAAGCCCCAGCTTCTCCTGCGAGAACCCACTGGCGAGAAACGGCACGTACGATGGGGCAAGCCAGATCCCAAGGGATACGATCGCTGCGAACAGCACAAGCAACCATGCGAGCAAGCAACTCGCGAACCGGTCGGCGTCACGTCGAGCGCCAACCCGATCGTCTCCGGCGATCCGCAATCCGGTGTAGACCGGCACAAACGCCGTCGACAGAGCGCCCTCGGCCAGCAGCTGACGAAGGAAATGGGGGATGAAGAACGCGATCAAGAATGCGTCGTACGCGCTTCCTGCCCCGAACCGATCGGCGATCGCAACATCGCGCAACAGCCCCAAGAGGCGGGAGAGGCCGGTAGCGAGTGCCATCCACCCCACGTCGCGGGCAAGTCGTCTCATGGAGCGAGCGGGGTCAGGCAGAGCGCCACCGCGTAGGGCTCACCGGAGCCGAGCCGTAGCGCCGACGACGTGTCCCGCACGACGAGGGTCGTTCCGCTGCATCGGCCGACGACGATCGCGTCACGAATCGGAACCGGCATCGAACGGAGAAGGGCCGTCAGATCCGCCAGCGCCTCGGCCTCCGTCCCCGACTCGCGCACGAACGACAGCAGGATCAGCCCACCGTGCCAATCGGTCGCCAGAATCGACCACGCAGACGCCGATCCCGCCGCGTCGAGCGGCTCCTCGACGACGATCCCCGAGTCGACCAGGATCGGGCCGGCGGTGAACGCGTGAGCGTAGCAGCTGGTGTCCTCTCCGAGGCCGCAGGCGAGCGATACCCTGTCGCCGAGGCGGACAAGCGACAGCCGCCCCTTCGCTTCCCCGCTCGCGACAAGGAGTGTGGCAGATGAATCGGCGGAGACGAACGGTCCTTCGTAGACGGAGACGACCCGGCCGCTTCGAACCTTGATCACGATGAACGATCCGGGGACGCCACGCGCGATCTCCCCGACATACCCCGGCGGATACGCGATCACCTCGCCGTACTGGAGCGGTCGATTGACGTCGTCGATCGCAATCCGGCACGCCTCGTGCTGGCCGAACAGGCTCGCCGGCCCGCTGCAATACGCCCAGGTTCCGAAGATGTCGAGGGCAAGACCGCAGTGGATGGCACCCATCGCGACGTACGGAACGCCGCCGATGACCAACAGATCCAACGGCTGTGCATCCCTTCCACATCCGAGGTTGATGGCCGCCACGGCGTTCAGGGGTTCGGCAAGCGTCTCGAGCGGCGCGACCGTCCCCACCCCGCTTGCCGCCAACGCCGGCACCAGACGGTACCGATCCCGCCACGCCTCGACGTAGAGCCAGTTCGCTCGGATCGGACCGGTGGACAGGATCGCCTCGAGTCCATGCAGATCGAGGCCGTCGTCGATCCGAACCATCGTCTCACTCCCGGGCTGCTCGGCCGTTTGCAGTGCATACGAGTAAAATCCGGAGAACTCGACCGTCTCCGTTCGAAAAGTCATCCCGTCTCGAAGGGCGATCCGGACATCGACAATGCCCGGCTTCGGTGCCGGGACACGGACCGACTCGACGCCCCCCTCTCCGGGGACGATCCACTGGGCTCCGACCGTCGACGTACAGTGATGCAGCTGCAGCCGGATCGCAGTGCCGTCGTCCGATGCTTCGACGGCAATCGGCACGAAGGCATTGAATCGGAGGATGACCCGCTCCTCCGTCACCTCGAGATCGACCAACGCCGCCAGCTCCGTCTCCACATACCATGCATCGCCAACTCGGTGCACCTCCCCGCCGACGAGGCCGACGAGCCAGTCCAACCCGATATACGGCTCGCCGTCGCGGACCGCACAGCGGTCGATGTCGATGGAGCGGTGCGCTCCCGCCCAGTGCAGGACGAGCCTTCCTGCCTCGGCGGTCGTATCGATCCCGACGGCGCGCCCGAACTCGGCCATCGGAACGAGAACCGACCCGCCCTCCACGAGGATCGGACGGGTCGGCAGTATTGGAACATCGTTCACGTACACGGCGACGGCGTCAACAGGGACGCTCCACGAAGCGGCACAGAGGAGGCAGACTGCGATCCCCCCGACCACCCCGCGTTTCATCGAGGGCTACTCCTCCTTTTCGCCCTCCTCGTCGACCTGCAACCGGACGTCGACCGAGATGTCCTTGTACAGGTTGATCGTCACGGCGTGCGGACCGAGCGTCTCGATCGGATGATCGAGCTGGACCCTGGACGCTTCGATCGGCTCTCCGAGAAGCTCCTCGATCTGCGTCGTGATGTCCTCCGTGCGGACCGATCCGTACAGACGATCGTCATCATGAGCTTTCCGCTCGAAGCGAAGCGTCACGTCAGCCAGCTTGTCCCGCAAGACTCGCGCTCGCTCCTCCCGCTGCAACAGTTCGGCCTCGTGGGCAGCCCTCTCTTTCGCGAACCGGGCCGCGTTGTGCTCCGTCGGCCACACGGCAAGCCCTCTCGGAACGAGGTAGTTCCGTGCATAGCCGTCCGCTACGTCCACGACCTGCCCCACATGCCCAAGCCGCTCAACCGTCGTCGTCAAAAGTACCTTAGCGATTGGTATCACCCCTGTCTCGATACCGCGTGATTGTAGAAAACCCCCATCTGTTCGTCAAACCGTGAGACTGTCGGACCCACGAGCCAATGGTATACTGTGGGCCGATGATTGAACTAACCGCATGGGAAGCAAGGCGGGATCGCATCCTGGTGATGGGCATCCTGAACACCACGCCGGACTCGTTCTACGAGGCCAGCCGCGTGGTTCGCCGTCGCGCGGCCATCGCGCGAGCCCTCCGGATGGTCGAGGACGGGGCGGACATCGTCGATGTTGGTGGCGAGTCCACCCGGCCCGGATCCGCATCGATCCCCGTTCAGGAAGAGATGGATCGCGTCCTACCGGTCGTCGAGGGCGTACGGAAACGGTCCGACGTCATCCTGTCGGTCGACACGACGAAGGCACCCGTCGCCGAGGAGGCACTGGCAGCGGGGGCTCAGATCATCAACGATGTCAGCGCGATGCGGCACGACGAGCGAATGGGGGATGTCGTGGCCCGATCGGGGGCGTTCGTTGTCCTGATGCACATGCTCGGCCGTCCCGAGACGATGCAGCAGGACCCGACGTACGCCGATGTCGTTGAGGACATCCACACGTTTCTCGCCGAACGGATCCGGGCGGCCCTCGGCGCCGGGATCGACGAACGCCGGATCCTCGTCGATCCGGGAATCGGCTTCGGCAAGACACTCGATCACAACCTCGCGCTGCTCCGTAATCTCGATCGCCTGACCGACCTCGGCCGGCCGGTGCTCGTCGGGCTGTCGCGCAAGTCGTTCCTCGGCGCGATCCTCGACCTGCCCGCCGAAGAACGAATCGAAGGGACGATCGCCGCCGACGCGATCGCGATCGTCCGCGGCGCATCGATCATCCGTGTCCACGATGTAAAGGAGGGAAGGCGAACCGCCGATGTCGCGGAACGCCTTCGGTGCCATGGCGTTGCGAGTCACTGAGTTCCTCGCCAACCTCGGCCGTCGGCTCCCGATCGAGACGACGCTCGCCGGCGGGGACGATCCGGACGGCCTGTGTACGGTCGAGTCGATCGACATCCTCGGCGAGGCCTTCGCCCAGTTATCGACGCTGTACCTCGACGTCACGCTACGCGCACGGCTCACCCAACCGTGCCGCCGCTGCCTCGAACCGGTGGAGACGATCCTGGAAATCGAGGAGACGTTCGAGGTGCCGATCCCGACGAACGTGGAGTCTGTCGATCTGCTCCCGATCGCCCTCCGACTCGTGTGGTCCGCCCACGAGCCGAACGTCGTCTGCCGGCCGGATTGCCGCGGGCTCTGTCCGGTCTGCGGCGCGAACCTGAACCGAGAGCCCGACCATGTATGCCCCTCGAAGGAACCCGACCGCACAACGCTGAGGGATCTCCTTTCATGAGCGGCGGATTCGTCGCGCTCGGCTTCGATCCCGGCCTGGCAACCACCGGGTACGGCATCGTCCGCGGCATCAGCAACGGATGGGAGGTCGTCGCCGGCGGGGTCATCGAAACGCCGAAGGGGACGCCGCGCGCCGATCGGCTGGAGGCGATTCACCGAGAAGCTCGCGCGCTGATCGAGACGTACCGACCCGACGGCGTCGCGATTGAGGAGGTCTTTCTCGCGACGAACGCCCGCACCGCGATGCTGACCGCCGAGACACGCGGGGTGCTGCTGATGGCGGCCGCGAGCGTTTCCGTCCGCGGCTACACACCGCTGCAGGTCAAGAAGCGGATCACCGGATACGGGAAGGCACCGAAACCGCAGGTCCAGGCGATGGTCAAGCGTCTCCTCTGCCTGCCGGAAATCCCCAAACCCGACGACATGGCCGACGGACTCGCGCTCGCGCTGTGCTACCTTCTCGACAGACAAGGAGTGCAATTCACCGACGATGCCTACCTATGAGGAGATCCTTCACCTTCCGGAACGGCTCGACGAGCGGCGTTTGCTGCTGTTTGACGGACACTCGCACGTCTATCGCGCGTACTACGGCATCCCCGAGCTGACCACTCGGTCGGGAGAACCGGTGAACGCCGTCTACGGCTTCTGGCGGATCCTCGTCCGGACGCTGCGCGACTTTCCATCCGCATACGTCATGGTCGCCTTCGACGCCGGCGGCACCACGTTTCGTCACGAGCTGTACCCGGAGTACAAGGCGAACCGGAAACCGATGCCCGACGATCTCGCTTCCCAAATCCCGTGGATCGAACGGCTCCTCGATGCGCTCGGCGTGCCGACCGTCTCGGTCTCCGGTGTCGAGGCCGACGACGTGCTGGCATCCATCTCGACCCGCGCGGCGCAGCATGACCTGACATGCCTGATCGCGACCTCGGACAAGGATATGGCGCAGGTCGTCTCCGATCGGATTCAGTTGCTGCGCCCTGCGGGGCGCGGCGTCGACAGCGCGCCGCAGCGTCTCGATCCGGCCGGCGTCGAGGAGAAGTACGGCGTGCGACCGGAGCGGATCGTCGATCTTCTCTCCCTCGTCGGCGACAGCTCCGACAACGTCCCCGGCGTGCCCGGCGTCGGCGCCAAGACCGCCGTCAAGCTACTTCAGGAGTACGGCACGCTGGACGGAGCGCTCGATGCGGCCGACCAAGTCAAGAATCGGCGGGTCGCGGACGGGCTGGCGAACCATCGGGATGCGGCCGAGCTTGCCCGGCGTCTGATCCGCCTTCGCGTCGACATCGGACCGGAGGACGTCCCCGCGACGTGTCGGCTGCGAGGGATCGATCCAGACGCGTTGACCCACCTGCTTACCGACCTCGAGTTCACAACGGCGTTGAACGAACTCCACCTCGAACCGGGGCCGGCGGCGGATCGGCCGCCGCCCGCGCCGGACCGCGTCGCGACGTATCGAACGATCCTCGACCGGCCGGCACTCGATGAACTCGTGGACCAACTGCGCCGTGCCGAGACGGTGTCGATCGACCTGGAGACGACCAGCGTCGATCCGATCGACGCGCAGATCGTCGGCATCGCCGCCTCGTCCGAGCCGTACACCGGGTGCTACATCCCGGTCGGCCATCAGGGGCTCGATGCACCCGAGCAGCTCGACCTCGCGGAGGTTCTTGCCGCGCTGCGTCCGATCGTCGAGGCCGAGACGCCCCGATTGATCGGGCAGAACCTGAAATACGATGTCATCGTCCTCCACCGCTACGGCCTGCGCCCGGCCGGAATCCGGTTCGATTCGATGATCGCATCGCACCTCACCCGCCCCGAAGAACGGCGCCACAATCTCGATCAGATCGCGCAATCGACCCTCGCCCACACGATGATCACCTATGCGGAGACTGCAGGGAAGGACGGCTCGTTCGCGGCGGTCCCGATCGATCGGGCGACCGCGTATGCCGCCGAGGACGCGGAGATCGTCCAGCGCTTGGTCGAGCCGCTGACCGGTGCCCTCAACGCGCGCGGCCTGATGCGGCTGTTTCGCGAAGTCGAGATCCCGCTGATCGAGGTCCTCGCCCGAATGGAGGAGCACGGCATCCTCGTTGACGCCGACGTCCTCGCGGCACAGGGGAACGAACTGCGCACCGAACTGCAGATCATCGAAGCCGATCTGATGGATATCGCCGGGGGGCCGTTCAACCCGAACTCGCCGAAGCAGGTCGCGGAGATCCTGTTCGACCGATTCGGACTGCCGGTCATCGACAAGACGAAGACAGGCCCGTCGACGAGCGCGCGAGTCCTATCGATCCTCGCCGAGCAACACCCATTTCCCGGCAAGCTGCTCGCCCATCGCGAACTGAAGAAGCTCCTGTCGACGTATGTCGACCAGCTGCCGAAGGCCATCCACCCGTCCACCGGGCGGATCCACACAAGTTTCCATCAGACGGTGACCGCCACCGGACGACTCTCCTCATCCGATCCGAATCTGCAGAACATCCCGACCCGAACCGAGACCGGCGGACGCATCCGATCCGCGTTCATCGCTCCGGAGGGCTCCATCCTCGTCGCCGCGGACTACTCGCAGATCGAACTCCGTCTGTTGGCCCATTTCTCCGAGGATGAGCGATTGATCGAGGCGTTCCGCAACGGGATCGATCTTCATCGGCTGACCGCGTCCGTCGTGTTCGGCCTGCCGGAGGACGCCGTCCCCGATGCGCTACGCGACGCGGCGAAGAGGATCAATTTCGGGATCCTCTACGGGATCAGCCCGTTCGGCCTCGCCCGCGAACTGGGGATCCCGCAGTCGGAGGCGAAGGGATATATCGACAGCTTCTTCTCCGCCTATCCCGGGGCCAAGGACTACATCGACCGGCTGATCGAACGGACCACGGAAACCGGATCGGCCGAGACCATCCTCGGCCGGAAGCGGCCGCTCCCGAACCTGACATCCCGGAATGTCGCCCGCCGCAACTACGACCGCCGGAACGCCATCAACACGCCGATCCAAGGAAGCGCCGCCGACCTGATCAAGCTGGCGATGATCGAAATCGATCGATGGATCGAGGCCGAGCGCGTGCCGGTCAAGATGATCCTCCAGATCCATGACGAACTCGTGTTCGAGATCGAGACGGGCGCCGCCGACGACGCAACGGCGGTGATCGTCGAGAAGATGGAGGGGGTGCTGCCGCTGCGCATCCCGCTGTCGGTGAAGGTTGCGTCGGGCTCCGATTGGAGCCAGCTCTAGCATGCGAAGCGCGGAACGACGTCCGACCGATCGGAGACACTCGGGAGTCAACCCGAGGACGTCGTCGTGTACTCCTGAAGCGGCCCGTGCCGCCGAAACCGTCGCGCAGGGTCGGTGTACGTGAAGACGAGGATGACTCGGAGCGAATGATGACGAAGCGGATACTTGTATGTGCCGCGTTGGTGGTCGGATGTCTTGCACAGCTCGGGCTCGCGTTGCCCGACCTCATCGTTTCGCAGCTCGACGTCTCTCCCGAAACGCCCGTGAGTGGATCGCTCGTTACGCTGTCGGCCACGATGGAGAACATCGGGGCTGAAGGAACGGACGCACCGTTCTTCGCACGATTCCTCGTCGACGGACACGAGATCGACATCGTCCCGCTGACGTCCCTCGGCGCAGGCCGCACCGATGAGGTCACGGCCACATGGTCCGCCACTGCCGGTCCCCACACGATCGCCGTCGAAGTCGATGCGCCGCACGGCCGCATCGACGAAGCCGACGAGGAGAATAACACCCGTTCCGTCTCGCTTACGGTGCGCCTCGACGACGACACCATGGCCGCCCTTGCCCCGTTGAAGATCGCCGTCGCTCGGTTCGACGACGTCAGTGGGGCCGGCTTCATCCACGTCGGAGAAGGGGTTGCCGGTGAGCTGGCGAGCCGCTTCGCCGCCACGGGCCTACGTGTGATCGACCCGATGGAATTGGATTCGGTCATGCAATCGAATGGACTGAACCCGGCATTCCCCGACGACGTCGCCGCCGCGGGACGGCTCGTCGGAGCCGACCTCCTCGTCCTCGGCTCGGTCCTGGATCTGCACGTACAGGAAGCGTCTCTGAGCCTCGCGTTTCTTCGCCTCGACAGTGCCGAGGTGGATGCGCGGATTTCGGCACAGGTCATCGATGCGCGCGGCGCACAGCCGCTCGTCTCGGTGTCCGCCGAGGGACACGATGAGGGGACGACCGGCTTCTCAATCGCCCTCGGCGAGCTGTTATCCTTTCTGAGTGTCGGATCCTCCGGCATCTGCACCGGAGGCCTGCAGGCCGACCGCGCGTGGTACAATCCGGGCCAGACCGCGCTGTTTGGCTTCCGAAACGACGGCGCGCCGGCTTGGTTCGGCATCGAGATCTACTCGTCGACCGGCGCGTTCCTGAAGTGGCTCGGGTGGCAATTCGTCGCCACCGGCGACTGCGGCAGCTGGTTCTGGGACCAGCGGGACGCGACCGGGACCCTGATGAGCCCCGGCATCTATACCGCCAAGCTGTGGGACGGCATCTCGTATATCGAGAGCGTCGGCTTCCAGGTCCGCCCTGGGTTTACCCTCTCCGCACCTGTCGCAGACGAGATCACCGTAGGAACCGTTCCGTTCGATAAGACGGTCGTCGGCGGGGCGCTGAACCAGGCCGTGGATCGGCTGACCTCGACGCTGTTGCTATCGATGGCGGATGTCGCAGGGATTGCAGTCCAACGGGCGAAGGAGGCCGTCGCCGTCGGGGCGGCGATGCCCGAGACCTCGTTCGGAGGCGCGCGCGATGGACAGATTGCGGCGATCCTCCCGGGAGGGCGAATCGCAATCAACCTCGGTTCCTCGTCCGGTGTGACGATCGACGATCGTTTCGAGGTCCTCGAGGTGCAGAATCTCGTCCTCGATCCGGTCACGAGCGAGATCCTCGACTACGACGTCGCAGCCGTGAAGGGCGACATCCTCGTCGTCGAGGTGCGCGATCGAGTGTCGTACGCCGTCGCGGAGGGCGATTTCCTGCCCGCGATCGGAGACGTCGTTCGCGCCGTGCCGTAGCTCGCATTCGCAGGTTCGATTCGATAGACTCGTTGCCGATGAAGCGCACACTCGTCCTTGTTGCCGTGTCCGTCACCCTGCTCGCGTTTGTCGGCTCAGCCGCCTTGGCCGCCACCGGGATTCGATCGGTCGGCCTACGGCTGATCCTTCCGTTCACCGGCGTGCCGCTGTATCTGGGAGGCGAGGTCGTTACGGAGGCATCGTTCGGTGCCCTGTCGTTCTCGCTGTTCCTATCCCCACGAGGAGGGACGCTCCTGCTCGGCAGTGCCGACGTGGCGCTCTCCAGTGCTCCCGGCTCCGCGAGCGCGTTTCTGCGTTTGACCACCGGACTCGCCTACTTCGATTCCGCCCGGCTGCTTCCGACGCTCCTTCTCGGGGCCGGCACGTCGGTCCGATTCACGGCGGCGGAACCGCTCGCCGTCGGGCTGTCCGCCGAGCTGATCTACCCGCTCGCGTTCCCGATTCCGCTTTTGAGCGTCTCGACAGGGTGGGCTCTCCCATGAGTACGCTGTTCGGAACCGATGGCGTCCGCGGCCCGGCCAACCGGCTGTTGACCCCGGAACTCGCCGTTCGGCTCGCGCGGGCCGCCGCGGCGCAGTCCATCCCGGACGGCGGACGCGTCATCGTCGGACGCGACACGCGGGTCAGCGGTCCGATGATCGAGGCGGCCCTCGCCGCGGGGTTCGCGTCGGCCGGCGTTGACGTCTGCCTCGCCGGCATCATCCCGACCCCCGCGATCTCTTACCTGATCAAGGACGAGCGCGCCAATCTGGGCGCCGTCATCTCGGCATCGCACAACCCGCCGGAGGACAACGGCATCAAGTTCTTCAACCGGCACGGCATGAAACTCGGCGTCGACGAGGAAGTCGCGATCGAAGCGCGGATGGATCATACCCCGGAGACGTCCGATCGGGTCGGAACGATCGCGCCGCTCGAAGCGGCGGCGACACGGTACGCCGCGTTCCTCGCCGGGGTGATCGACGTCGAGCACGTCGACTTCTCCGGGATGACGATCGTCGTCGACTGCGCCTACGGCGCCACCGCAAAGATCGCCCCGCACGTCCTCCGCCACCTCGGCGCGACGGTCATCGCGCTGCACGACACGCTCGATGGGCACCGGATCAACGAAGGATGCGGATCGACGGCGCTCGATCCGCTCCGCGACGCCGTTCGCCAACACCGCGCCGACCTCGGCGTCGCATTCGACGGCGACGGCGATCGAGTCCTGCTCGTTGACTCCGATGGGAAAACGATCGACGGCGATCGCATGATTGGGATCGCGGCGCTGCATCTGGCCGCGTCCGGCGACCTCGCGCCGCCGCTCGTCGTTACGACGGTGATGAGCAACATCGGCCTCGAGACGCGGCTCTCCGAGGCCGGAATCGACGTCGTCCGGACACCAGTTGGGGATCGGCATGTCTCGCAGCGGATGCATGACATCTCGGCGATGCTTGGCGGCGAACCCTCCGGGCACGTGATCTTCTCGAAGCACGCCTCGACCGGAGACGGCATCCTGACCGCGGTGAAACTGCTCGAGATCGCGCATCGCGAGGGAACCGACCTCGGCACGCTGGCGCGCTCGGTCCCGCTCTTCCCGCAGGTGCTACGCAACGTACCGTGCATGTCGCCCGCCGCGCTCGCCGCGGACGCGCGCGTCCGCGAAGCGGTCGCCCGTCAGACGGAGGAACTCGGCGGGCAAGGTCAGATCCTCGTTCGACCGTCGGGGACGCAGCCGCTGGTCCGAATCCTCGTCGAAGCCCGTGACGAAGCGGAGTGCACCCGAATCGCCGACATCCTCGAATCCGCCCTTCGCAACGCGCAAAGCTAGATCGGCAGACGAGGGGTCGCGCTACGTTTCGCCGTCCTCCACCCGTTCGTCGAACGGATAGCTCAAGACCGGATTTCTCGCCGCGAGGGTTTGGTCAAGACGCCGAACGGGCGCCGCGTGTGGCGCCTCGCGCAAGAGCTCCGGATGTTCGCGCGCCTCGACGGCGATACGCTCCATCGCGTCGGCGAATCGATCCAGCTCTTCCACGCTCTCCGTCTCGGTCGGCTCGATCATCAGCGCCTCACGAACGATCAGCGGGAAGTAGACCGTCGGCGGGTGGATTCCATAGTCGATCAGCCGCTTGGCGACATCCAGCGTGCTGATCCCTTCGGCAATATCCACACCCGATAGGACGAACTCGTGTTTGCAAAGTCGGTCGTACGGAAGCGTGTAACTCGACTTCAGCCGCGCCTGGAGGTAGTTCGCGTTGAGCACCGCGTCCTCCGCGACCGCGCGAAGCCCCTCGTCGCCGAGATGAAGCAGATAGGCGTAGGCCCGGACAGCCACGAGGACGTTCCCGTAGAACGAGTGGACGGACCCGATCGACTCGGGACGATCCCAGTCCAGCGCGTACGTGTCGCCATCCCGTTCGACCCGCGGGACCGGTAGGTGCTCGACGAGCAGTTCGGAGACCGCGATCGGGCCGGCACCCGGACCGCCGCCGCCATGGGGCGTCGACAGCGTCTTGTGCAGGTTGAAGTGGAAGACGTCGGCCCCCATGTCGCCCGGGCGGGCACGTCCGAGGAATGCATTGAGGTTGGCCCCGTCGAAGTAGCAGAGTCCGCCGGCGGCGTGCACGCGCTCCGTGACCTCGAGGATTCCCGACTCGAACAGGCCCAACGTGTTCGGCACGGTCAACATCACACCGGCCACGGTCTCGTCGAGTTCACACTCGAGGGCTTCGAGATCAATCAACCCGTCGTCGTTCGACGGGATTTGCGTCACCGAGAAGCCCGCGACCGCCGCCGAAGCAGGATTCGTCCCATGGGCCGAGTCGGGGAGCAGGATCCTTCGACGCTGTGTCGCCCCGCGCATCTCGAAGAATTTCTTGAACAGGAACATCCCCGTCAACTCTCCGTGCGCGCCGGCGACCGGCTGAAGAGAGACCGCGGGCAGTCCGGCGATACCGCCGAGCAGCTCCGACAGGTGATACAGAAAGGCCAGGGTCCCTTGAACCGTCGTCGACTCGGCCAGGGGGTGTGCGTTGGCCAGCCCCGGCAGTCGAGCGATGGTCTCGTGCACCTTCGGGTTGTACTTCATCGTGCAGCTGCCCAGTGGGTAGACGCCGTCCTCAACGCCGTAGTTCAGCTTCGACAGTGCCGTGTAGTGCCGTACGACGGTGGGCTCGCTCAGGTCCGGGATCCGCGGTCGATCCCCGCGCAGGAGCGCGGCGTCGATCATCCGATCGACGTCGACCGTCGGGACGTCCGGTTCCGGGAACACGCCGCCGACCGCCTCATGTTGCGGATAGTCGAAGATCGTCCTCATCGGGCACCCCCCAGCAGATCGACGAGCCGGTCGAGCTGATCTCGGCTCCGCTTCTCGGTCACCGCAATCCGCAGCGCATTCTCGAGGCCGTGCATACGGAGCCCGTCGGGCGATTCGAGGAGGACGCCGGCATCGAGCAATCGACGATGGAGAGCGACCGCATCCCCGGGCACCTGTACGACGAACTCGTTGAAGAACGGCCCGGAGAACGGCATCTCGAACCCATCGAGCGCCGTGATGCGCTCGGCCAAGTAGTGCGCCTTGCCGGCGCACAGCTCGCCGACCTGACGAAGCCCGCCGGCGCCGACCGAAGCGAGGTAGACCGTCGCCGCAAGGGCACAGAGCGCCGAGTTGGTACAGATATTCGACGTCGCGCGCTCGCGGCGGATGTGCTGTTCCCGCGTCTGGGCCGCCATCGTGTACCCGACCGTGCCATCCGCATCGACCGTTCGTCCGGACACGCGCCCCGGCATCTGCCGCAGGTACTCCTTCTTCGATGCGAACAGGCCGAGCAGCGGGCCGCCGAACGCCATCGGCAGGCCGAGCGGCTGCCCTTCGCCGACGACGAGGTCGGCGCCGAAATGCCCTGGAGGGGCGAGCAGCCCCAGCGAGATCGGATGGGTGGAGACGACGAGCAGGGCGTCCCCGATTCGGTCCTTGACCCCCTCGAGCGGTTCGATCACGCCGAACGCGTTCGGAGACTGGAGAACGAGCGCCGAAATATCACCGGGAAGGTTGGAGAGGTCGCAGGCCCCAGACGGGAGGTGCGGCAGCTCGACGATCTCGATTCCGCTAGCCCAGCCGTAGGTATCGAGGACCCGTCGGACGTGCGCGAATAGCGTTCCTGCCACGGCGACCCGGCCACGGTGCGTCAGCCGCTCGGCCATCAGTACCGCCTCGGCCGCCGCGGTCGCGCCGTCGTACATCGACGCGTTCGCCACGTCCATGCCGGTCAGCTCGCAGATCATCGTCTGGAACTCGAACATCGCCGTCAGCGTGCCCTGGCTGATCTCCGGCTGATACGGGGTATACGCGCTGTAGAACTCGGAGCGCAACAGCACATGGTCGACGAGGCTCGGGGCGTAGTGGTCGTACACGCCGCCGCCGACGAAACAGGCGTGCTCGTCGGCGCGGTTACGCGCCGCCAACTCGGACAGGGTCGAGACGACCTCCTGTTCGCTGAGGCCGCGCCGCCCGATCGACCGGAACTGCTCGGTGACCGCCTGCGGGATGTCCGCGAACAAGTCGTCCATCGACGAGACACCGATCGACGCGAGCATCTCACGCCGGTCGGCATCTGAATGAGATAGGTAGCGCATGCGCGCCTACCCTTCGGACAGAAATGCCTCGTACGCCGCCGCGTCGAGCAAGCCGTCGACCGCCGACGGATCGGCTACCTCGATCGCCGCGATCCATCCGTCGCCGTGCGGCGACGCGTTGATCGTCTCCGGCGAGGACTCGAGCGCCTCGTTCACCTCGGTCACGGTGCCATCGATCGGAGCGTTCACATCGCCGACGGCCTTCACCGACTCCACGGTCGCCAGGATCTCCCCGGCGCGGACGGCAGCCCCGACCGAAGGAAGTTCGACGAACACGATGTCACCGAGCTCGCTCTGCGCATGATCGGTAATCCCGATGCGCGCGACGTTCCCCTTGACGGAGACCCATTCGTGGTCCTTCGTGTACCGGTACTCGACTGGATAGCCCATTGCCCCTCCCGAAATGCTGCGAGGATTCGCCGCCGATTATACCGATCGGTCCTGCCGTAGCCAGCTGTCGCGGCAGGTCGCTAGAACGGCGCGGACGGTGCGGACGATTCGTCGTCCCAGGCCATCGGATAGAACGAGGCGTACGATTTGTGGAAGTTGACCGTCACCCGGCCGAGCGGGCCGTTTCGCTGCTTCGCGATGATGATCTCCGCGTCCGACGCCGCTCCGTCGGAGGTCGACTCGGCGTCCGGCTGCTTGTAGTAGTCCTCGCGGTAGATGAACAGGACGATGTCGGCGTCTTGCTCGATCGCCCCGCTCTCGCGTAGATCTGCCAGCCGCGGGTACTTCTTCTCCCGCTGCTCGACAGCGCGGTTCAGCTGCGACACCGCGATCACCGGGACATTCAACTCCCGCGCCAGCCGCTTCAGCGATCGCGAGATATGCGCGATCTCCTGCTCTCGAACGTCGGAACGGACCGATCCTTCGACGAGCTGAAGGTAGTCGACGATGATCATGTCGATCTTGTGCTGCGACGCCATCCGCCGTGCCTTGGCGCGGATCTCGAGGATCGACGCCCCTGGCGTATCGTCGATGACAATCGTCCCCTTCTGCAGCTTGCTCGCCGCCATCGCCAGATCGCGCCACTTGGCACTGGGGATGTATCCGCCGCGAAGCCGATGCAGGGAGACCTTCCCCTCGCCGCACAGAAGCCGCTCGAGCAACTGCTCCTTCGCCATCTCGAGCGAGAAAATCCCGACCCCCGCCTTCTCGCGGATCGCCGCGTGGCGGGCGAGAGCGAGGGCAAAGCTCGTCTTTCCCGTGCCGGGCCGACCGGCGACGATAATCAGATCCGACCGCTGGAGTCCCGATGTCATCTCGTCGAATCGCGGAAAGCCTGTAGAGAATCCGGTAATCGTGTGCCGGTTCGGATCGCGATGCAGCTCCTCCAGCTTGTCGATGTGTTCGTAGAGGAAGTCGGAGACGAGGACGTACGCACCGGCCGAATCGCGGCTCGAGATGTCGAAGATCATCGACTCGGCCTTGTCGAGGACCTCGTCGGTCTCGCTGACCTCGTCGTAGCCCAGCTCGGAGATTCTTCCGCCCGCCTCGACCAAGGAGCGCAACGTCGCCTTCTTCTTGACAATCTCGGCGTAGTACTCGAGCGACGCCGTCGTCGCCACGCGATCGATCAGCTCGTTCAGGTACATCCGACCACCGGCCCGCTCCATCTCGCCCCGCTCCTCGAGCCGGTTGGCGAGTGACACGATGTCGGACGGCTCCCCACGATCGAACAGCTCGCGGATCGTGCGGAAGATCACGCGGTGTCGCCGCTGGTAGAAATACTCGGGCATCAACTTCTCGACAAGAATCGGGATCGTCCCTTCCGGCTCGAGAATCGCCGAGCCGAGGACGACCTGTTCGGCCTCGATGTTCTTCGGAAGCTCGCGGACATCGTCGCGATCCACCGGGGGGATCTCCGTGCGTTTCATCGCCCACCTTCGTTGTCCATTATCACTCCCGAGGGGGAGTCGAGACAACCGGGCCGCTCTCCGACGGCAACCGGCCTGGATTGCGGATTTCACGGTCCTTCGCTATACTTCCGCGGCATACGAACCGCGATTCCATTGGGAGGATGATGTGGAAGTTCTAACGATGAAAGAACTGCTCGAAACCGGGGTGCATTTCGGGCATCGGACGCGCAAATGGAACCCCAAGATGGCGCGCTACATCTTCACCGAGCGCAAGGGGATCCACATTATCGACCTCGAGCAGACGGTCGACCTGTTCAAGAAGGCGTACTACTTCGTCCGCGACCAAGTCGCAAACGGTGGTGAGGTCCTGTTTATCGGCACGAAGAAGCAGGTTCAATCGACGATCCTCGAGGAAGCGCAGCGCTGCGGCGCGCACTACGTCAACCGACGATGGCTCGGCGGCACCCTGACGAACTTCGGGACGATCAAGCAGAGCATCGAAAGGATGAAGACGTACGAAACGATGATCGAGGACGGCACCGTCGATCACATGCCGAACAAGGAAGCCAGCCGCCTGCGCCGCCAGCTCGCGAAGCTCCAGCGGAACCTGAACGGACTGCGCCATCTGGAGCGGCAGCCGAGTCTGCTCTACGTGATCGATCCGGACGTCGAGGCGAACGCCGTCCACGAAGCGAACATCGCCGGGATCCCCGTGATTGCGATCGTCGACACCAACTGCAATCCGGATCCGATCGATTTCCTGATCCCCGGAAACGACGACGCGATCAAGGCGACGAAGCTGATCACCGCACGCATCGCGGACGCCGTCCTCGAGGGTCGTGAAGGTCGGCAGGACGAAGTAGAAGAGCCGATCGACGCCCAGGCCGTCGCAGCGGAGCCGGCCGAGGAGGCCGTCGCCGTCGAGGAGCCGGCCGCCAAGGCGGAAGAAGAGGGCCCTGCGGAAGAGGAACCGGTCGAGGAAACGGCTGCGACCGAGGAAGTCGCCGCCGAGGCGGACGACGAGGCCCCCGCGGAAGAGGACGAAGAGGCGACGGAGACCGAGGACGACACGAAGACCGCGACGGGTGACGAAGAGGAAACCGACGACGACGAAGACGACGAAGAGGACGAAGAGGACGAAGACGATGACGATTAGCGTCGACGACATCAAGAAGCTACGCGAAGAGACCGGAATCGGCATGATGGACTGCAAGCGCGCGCTGACCGAGGCGAATGGCGACCTCGAGCGTGCCAAGGAGATCCTGCGCGAGCAGGGCCTCGAGCTGATGGAGCAGATCGGCCGGGAAGCCAATGAAGGCCGCATCGTCGCCTACGTCCATCACACCGGCAAGGTCGGCGTCCTCGTCGAACTCGCAACGAATACCGACTTCGCCGCGAACAGCGCCGAATTCGTCGCGTTCGCCAACGACGTCGCGATGCACATCGCCGCCGAGGCCCCGACGTTCGTCGCCCCCGACGATGTGCCACAGGAAGCGATCGATGAGGCCAACGCCGAGTTTCGCAAAACCCTCGAGGACCAAGGGAAGCCGGCGGAGATCATCGAGAAGGCCCTCGCGGGCCGCGTCAACAGCTACTACAAGGACAACTGCCTGATCAAGCAGCCGTTCATCAAGAACCCGGAGGTCACGATCGAAGACATGCTCGCCGACCTGCGGACGAAGACCGGCGAGAACATCCAGATCAAGCAGTTCGCTCGCTTCGAGATCGAGGCCGGATGCGCAGACCCCCTGCTCGCGTCCTCCTAAAGCTCTCCGGCGAGGCGTTCAAAGGACCCGACGGCGCGTTCTCTCCCGAGGCTCTGTCTCGGATCGCGGGAGAGATCGCGCCGCTCTCTTCTCTCCAACTCGGGATCGTCGTCGGCGGGGGAAATGTCATCCGAGGCGCGAAAAGCCCGTGGCTCGGACGGGTCGAAGCCGATACGCTCGGCATGCTCGCCACCGTCCTGAACGCGCTTGCGCTCCGCAGCTACCTCGAATCGCGGAAGCGTTCGGTACTGATCCAGTCCGCGATCGACACCGAGCTGACCGACCCGATCTCGCCACGAGCCGCCCGGCACGCGCTTCAGAGCGGCTCGATCGTCCTCTTTGCCGGCGGGACCGGCAGCCCGCTCGTCACGACCGATACCGCCGCCGCGATCCGCGCCATCTCGATCGAAGCCGATCTGCTCGTGAAAGGATCGAACGTCGCCGGCGTCTACTCCGACGATCCGTCAAGCAGCACGAAGGCTGAGCTGCTCGCCGACCTGACGTTCGACGACTACCTGGCGAATCGGTACGGTGTGATGGACCAGGTCGCCGTCGAGATCTGCCGCGAGCACGATCTCCCGATCGAGGTCTTCGATCTCGCCATCGCAGGCGCTCTCGCGAAGATCGCCGCGGGCGAGCGGGTCGGATCTCGGATCGCTCCCTGAGCGATTCGCCGAGCGGAATGGCGGACTGGTCCATTCCGCTTCGCGCACACGAAACGCCTTCGCGAGCTCCGCGAAACGATCCATAGACCACCGAGACGCGGCGCCAGAGCCTCACCTGCCCGCGTTTGCGCGAACGTCGATGGGCACAAACGCGTGAGAGAGATACCAC
>Ga0272443_10002944_pt1 | contig 20828 bp, 23 predicted proteins | sample SSMAcet12_FD_193581 | JGI IMG/M metagenome (GOLD analysis project Ga0272443, IMG submission 193581) | Marine sediment archaeal communities from Little Sippewissett salt marsh, Falmouth, MA, United States - SSM-Acet-12 | ecosystem: Environmental > Aquatic > Marine > Wetlands > Sediment ... | reverse complement strand
CCTTCTGGTCCAGTAGATCCTACTTGTCTGTAGGGTGTGCTCTGTACCTTCATCTCGAGGGGTGAAGTGATTTTGAGGCTGCTGTGCTTGGGTTCGCTGAGGTATGCTTCGAATCGGTGTATACGACACTCTAAGCCATACTCTTCCAAGCGTTTCTTCATGTACTGGATCGCTTTTTCCTCTTCAGGGCTTCCGCTGTGAATTGGTGCGATCTCCATCATTTCATTCCAAGTCTTCTGCATAAGGGGCTTATCGATGCCCGATTCAAGTTTCTTTAAGAGTGACTTGGTTTCATCAGTGAGCCAGATCAAAGTAATTCAAGAATCAAGTGTATCTAAACCGTTTAACCCTTTTCAAACAAGGTGTAGGTTCAGTAAAACGTTCTCTTTTTTAGGCGCAGTGCCGAGGATCAGAGTGATAGAAATGGCAAAATCAATTTGTGAAAAAATCCAGTCAGCCGACTGGAAAAACGAGAAACATGTACCAGTAATCGACGCCCCAGAAAAAGTGAAAGCTGACGAGATGGTAAAAGTCGTCGTAACCGTGGGTAAGGAAATTGCCCACCCTAACACAGTAGAGCATCACATCAGATGGATACACGTCTACTTCACACCAGACGAGGGAAAATTCACCTATGATCTAGGAAAATTCAGCTTCGAAAGCCATGGTGAGGGCCCAGTAAGCACGCATAGCGCTGCTGCGTTCCACTTCAAGACAAACAAGTCAGGCACACTGAACGCTGTAAGCTACTGTAATATCCACGGTCTCTGGGAAGGTAGCAAGGCCGTCAAAGTAGAGTAAATTTCTACAACCATTTTTTCTTTAATTTCTTTTTATCGGGTTAGTGGTGGGACCGCCCGGATTCGAACCGGGGATCTCGCGGACCCGAACCGCGAATCGTACCAAGCTTGACCACGGCCCCAAAGCGTATTCCACCGTGGTTCGCTGGTTTAAAAAAGGTTCCTAAAGGGAGAGAAGGGGTTAGGCTTCGCGTACCGCGTCTTTTACTGTCATGTTTAGGACGGTCTCAGCGATGTCTGCTCCGTATTCAGCGGTTCTGAGGATGCTTTCGACGATCAATCTGAGTGCTGGTACCTCTTCTGGAGGTGCATGCTTGACGATAAGGTGGAGTATCTCGGCTTCCATGTTTCGTGTCTGTTGAGCCATATCAAGTACAGCGTCAGCCTCAGCGTAGTTTTCATCGAAAACCGCTTCCATTGCGGTCTCAAATATCTCTAGGGCGAACTCACTTAGCTTCTTGAGCTCAGAGAGTAACTCGCTGTCTACGATGCTTAGTGTGAGTTCGAGTCTGTTATGTGCGATGTTTACTGCGTGGTCTGCCATACGCTCAACAGATTTTGTGATTAACCTATAGCCTAGGCATTCTCGTGGTGATTTTAATCCGCTCTCTTTCAGAATGTGCCCATCTACTACTGCTACTTTGAGGAGCCGTATGATGTATAGGTTGAATCGGTCTACTTCATCGTCCATTGCTACTATTTCGCGTGCTAGATTCACGTCATCAGTACCAAGCGCGATTATTGCGTCTCTGTGCATGCTTGCGGCTATTACACTCATTCGTCGTAATGCGTCTTTTACGCTGAGTTCTGCGTAGCTGAGAAGTACCTGTAGTGTAAGGTCTTGAGGGAGATCAGCTAGTATTTCGGTTCCCACGAGTTTCTTGCGTGTAAAGTCTTTGACGTTAAATCTTTGGCTACTGTCTAGTCTCTCTTGATTGCTTCTGAGTTGAATTATATTGTAACCCATAAGGTACGCGGAAACCACGCGTCGTACAATACTCTCGGGTGTATCTTCTTGAGTCGGGTTGATGATTACTTTTTTCTGTGTATCTGTAGTGTCTGCACCTTCAGGGGTCAAGCATAAAGTGAGATCATCTTTCTGCATGATTCTAACTACACTACCTCGCTGTAGCCCCATTTGCTCTACCCAAGCTTTTGGTAAGGATATAATGAATGTTGAGCCACCGGTTACCTGTACTTTTCTGAGCTCTTCACCCGGATTTGATGACAATGTATATTACCTGTGCCCCATATTCACTCTGGTTATAAATATATTTATCGTAAAAATATTAGGAAACCCCCGGGGTTATATAAAATATATAGTGTTATATTTGTTATATATGTTTTAATAGTGTCTGTATATTATATAAGAAATCTATTTATTCGATAACCAGTCAATAGGCGCCCTAGAGGAAAATAAAATGAGTAACAATCAAAATCAACTCTACATCTACGCGGCAGTTGCACTAGTAATTGGCTTAATCATAGGTTACGTAGCAGCAGGCGCCATGAGAGCCCCTGTAGGAGACGAAGAGCTACTATCACAGATAAGCGACCTTGAAGCAGAAATCGATGAACTTGAGGCAGAACTAGCAGCAGCCGGCGGAGAAACAACTCTATCAGGCGACTTGTTCATCTCAGGAAGCTCAACCGTCTTCCCAATCGCAGATCTAGCAGCAGAAGATTTCCAAAACATGTATCCAGATGTCAACATTCAGGTTGAAGGTCCGGGTTCAGGAACTGGAGTAGCTAAAGCAAGTGATGGTACAGCAGACATCGGTATGGCTTCAAGAAACGTGAAGGCATCAGAACTACTCAACGCACCTACCTTAATCACCTATGGTGTCGCAAAGGACAGCGTTTCAGTAGTTATCAACCCAAGTAACTCACTAGCGGCAACACTAGACCTAACAACAGAACAGGTTAGCCAGATTTTCAAGGGTGAGATAAACAACTGGAGTGAGCTAGGCGGAGACGACCATAAGATCAACGTCTACAGCCGCGAGGAGGGCTCAGGAACAAGAGCAACATTCATGGATTTCACGGACATCGAGGAAGGTAAGTTCGTAGCGGATGCATCTGTTCAGCAGGGCAACTCAGCCATGAGAGCAGCAGTAGCAGGCGATCCCTATGGTATCGCATACGTCTCACTCGGATACGTTGACTCAACAGTAGCTCCAGCTAAGATTGACGGTGCAGAGGGTACAGTAGAGAACGTGCTTGCAGGTACATACCCATTCCAGCGAATTCTCTGGATGTTCACCAATGGTACACCTAATGAGCTAGCTCAGGCATACCTTGACTACGTAATGAGCCCAGAGGGACAACAGATCGTAGAAGACGAAGGCTTCATAGCCATCTATCCAACCAATTAAATCCTTTTTATATTTTATATGATTTAAGGGGTTTTCAACCCCGCCCCCAAATATAAACTATATAGATGTTTATAGCTTATGTCACAAATATAGTTTATTTAGGAAAGATATATTACCCGTTCATTGTTCATAGCCAACAAATAGAAGACAAATTTAGGTAAGATGCGAAGAAATGGACAGAGAAGAGATAATAGAAAAACTATTGCTTGTATGTGCCTCCACTTCAACCATCGTAATCTTTCTGATAGTCTATTATCTGTTCAAGAACGGAGTCCATGTATTAAACTGGGACTTTGTGTTCGGGATGACCTATAACCCCGGAACAGACCAGTTTGGTATATTCCCAATAATAGTAACCAACTTCGCAACAGCGTTCTATTCATTGCTAATTGCAACAATCATCGGGTTGCCCACAGCGATCTTCCTTTCAGAATACTCTCCCTTCTGGTTGAGAAATATTATCAAGCCATTGATAGAGGTCATTGTTGGCATCCCATCTGTTGTAATCGGTTTCTGGGGTTTGATAGTGCTTGTACCCATCATTAGAAACACATTCCCCTCTACACAGGGTCAATCAATGCTCACCGGAGCCATCGTCCTAGCGTTCATGACCCTACCCACACTTATCTCACTATCAGAAGATAGTCTAAGAGCAGTACCAAGAGCCTACAGAGAAGCCAGCTTAGCATTAGGAGCTACAAGGTGGCAAACAATTACCAAGGTGATACTTCCAAGCGCATCCAGTGGGATACGAGCCGCGATGGTACTAGCAGTGGGAAGAGCAGTAGGTGAGACCATGGCAGCCTTGATGGTCATTGGAAACCCCTACATCCCGTGGATAACCTTGAATCCATTGGATATAGTAAGAACACTTCCGACCACGATAGCTCTTGAGTTCGGATATGTAGAGTTCTACTCCACACACTACTATGCATTATTCGGAATGGGATTAATCCTATTCATCAGTGTCTTCTTCATGAATCTTGTCGCTACATACTTCTCAGGGAGGAATAAGCTGTGAACCCAGTACAGAAAGAGAAAATCATACTTGGGTTGATGTACGTAGCGGTTTTCCTAAGTATATTAATGCTGCCTATAATCATACTCTGGGTTACCACAAATGGGATAGGTCAACTGAACTGGACATTCTTAACAGGAACACCATCATTCTCAACATCAGAATCAAGACTAGCTACACACGGCGTTTTCCCCCAAATAATAGGTTCCTTCTACCTCGTTGCAGGAAGCACCCTTCTAGGAACCCCTTTGGGCGTACTCTCAGCAATATATCTCACAGAATACGCGGCGCCAAACCTGCTCACAAAATCAATCAGGTTCTTCACCGAGACCCTTGCAGGTATACCTTCTATAGTAATCGGATTGTTCGGTATGGAGTTATTGGTTTATCGTCTTGGGTTTCAGACATCATTACTATCTGGAGCAGTATCGCTGAGCCTGATGACACTACCATTCGTTATCAGGGCATCAGAGGAAGCAATCAAAGTAGTGCCAAATGAGTATAGGGAAGCAAGCTTAGCCATGGGGGCATCAAAATGGCAAACAATACTCAAGGTAGTTATCCCAGCCGCGCTACCAGGAATAATAACAGGGGTATTGCTCGGAATGGGTAGAGCAATAGGAGAAACAGCAGTACTAATACTCACCACAGGAGGAGGAATGAGTAGAAAAGTACCCTCTCGTTTAACTTCTCCTGTAGGCAGCCTTCCAATCTACATTTATTTGATAGCTAAAGAGACGGTACACCAAGAATTATTGAACAGGGGATACGCGGCTAGCCTCGTCTTGTTGATTATATTCCTCTCGATGAGCGTCTCAGCGCTACTGATAAGAAACCATTATTTGAGGAAACTAGGAAATGAATAACACTTACATGATAGACGAAGAAGTCCAAGGCTTCATACCATCGATGGTAGAAGACAAAATCGTGTTCAAGGACTTCAACCTCTGGTACGGGGATAATCACGTTCTAAAAGACACCAACATATCCATCAAAAACAACATAGTAACAGCCTTCATGGGACCCAGTGGTTGTGGAAAAAGCACCCTCCTTAGAAGCATTGATAGAATGAACGACATCATCCCAATCTGTAGGACTGAAGGTGAAGTCTATCTAGACGGACGTAACATCTACAAGTCAGAAGAGGACGTCTACGAGCTACGAAAACGAGTAGGAATGGTCTTCCAGAGGCCTAACCCATTCCCCATGAGCATCTACGACAACATTGCCTACGGACCCAAACTCCACAAACTAGCAAAAGGAGACGAGTTGGACAAGATAGTAGAAGACAGTCTCAAAGGCGCAGCCCTCTGGGACGAGGTGAAAGACAGACTCCATGACTCAGCCTTTGGATTAAGCGGAGGACAACAACAACGTCTCTGTATTGCTCGTGCTTTGAGTATCAATCCTGAGATTATATTGATGGATGAGCCATGCAGCGCCTTAGACCCAATAGCTACCATGAAGATCGAGGCATTAATGAGAGAACTGAAGGAAAACTATACCGTAGTTCTCGTTACTCATAACCTGCAACAAGCTGCAAGAGTCAGTGAGATGACTGCATTCATGTACATTGGTGAGGTTATCGAGTTCGGCGCCACACGAGCTCTTTTTGAAAACCCTCAAAATGAGTTAACTGAGAACTATATTACAGGAAAATTCGGGTGATAAAAATGAGAAGACCACTAGACCTTGGACTGGAACAGATACAGCATCTACTTGTCAAGATGGGAAACCTAGCAATACAGAGCCTAGACCTAGCCTTGAAGGGATTCTTCGAGGACGAGGACGTATATGTTCAGCTACGAGCGTGGAGCAACACCATACTGTTGCTTAGTGAGGAAGTTGAAGATAGGGCCACTGAGCTTATGGCGCTTCATCAACCCATGGCGGGAGACCTGCGCACACTCAAAGCATACATCAAAGTAGCCTACGACATTGAGCGTTATGGGAGATACTCTATGGACATCAGTGAGATCAAGTCACAACTCGGAGAATGGGATATGATACTTAACGGTGATGAGTATTCCTTCAAGGAGCTTGGGGAGAAGGTCCAGAAGTGCCTCAGTATGAGCGTCAAATATATTGAGACCATGGATAAGGAAGCTATTTTCGAGTTAGGGCAAATCGAGACCGAGGCTGACGAGTTATACAAGAAGAATCTGAAGAAGCTTTGGGAAAGCGAATTATCAACCAAGTCTATTATGGCTTACACATTGACTATTAGATATCTTGAACGAATAGCGGACCACAGTAGCTACATCAGTGAATCCATCTACTATGCAATAACTGGTAGAAGAGTCTCCCTAAGATGAGAATAGCCATCTTTTCTGACATCCATGGCAACCACGAGGCACTGGTAAACGTTCTAAATGATATTGATGAACAGAAACCAGACCATGCATTTTGTCTCGGAGACCTTGTTGGATACGGACCAAGACCCAACGAGGTAATTGAGACCATCTTTGAGGCAAAGATACCGACAGTGATGGGTAACTATGATGAAGGCGTAGGCTACGAGAAAGGTGACTGTGGCTGCGCATATGTTACTGACGAGGAGAAGACTAATGGTCAACGCAGCATAGAGTGGACTACTGAACAAGTCTCCCCAGATAACAAGGCGTTTCTCAGAAGCCTCCACGATAAGATAGAATTCAACACAAAGGGATACCAAGTATTATTGGTGCATGGAAGCCCGAGACGTATTAACGAGTACCTCTACGAGGACCGCCCAGAGAGAAGCCTAACAAGAATGCTTGAGTCCGTGGAAGCTAATGTAGTGGTTTGCGGTCATACCCATCAGCCATATTATCGACAGGTAGCAGGTGTTCATCTCATCAATGATGGAAGCGTAGGGAAGCCCAAGGATGGCGACAGGCGAGCATGTTATGCCTTGATTACTTTGGAGGATACGGTTTCGGTTGAGTTTAGGCGTGTAGAGTACCCTGTTGAGTCTGTAGCTGATGAGATACTAGAAGTTGGGTTTCCAGAGGCGTTTGCGGAGGCCTTGAGGACCGCTGGTAAGTAATTTTGTTTAAATAAACCCGTTCAGCAACAGACTCAATGTATGATTTAGAAACACTAGTCAAAGACAGTGAAGACGTAAAATATTATATCGAGTCCAGTCGAGAGACGGCGCCTCAGTTCATGGAGCGATACATGGAATACAAGCTGGAACGGGAGATGGTTATGAAGATCAACTGCCACAGCGACAATTACATCATATTCGCGTTTAGCGCAGAGTGGTGCCCAGACTGCTACCGCCACATACCGGTACTAGCCAAACTACAGGAAGCCACTGGACTAGAAGTTAGAATATTTGGTCACCTAATGAGGGACGCGAAGAGCTCAACCAAGCGGTGGAGGATACCGCCAAGCCCAGCGGAAGTAGAAGAGTTTGATTTGGTCAAGATACCGTCAATGTATATTCTCGATAAACAGGGGCAGAAGGTTGGTGAGATCATTGAGAACCCGCCAGAGGGAATGACCCTTGAGGCAGCCGTATTGGCTGTTCTCGAATCATAACTTGTTTTATCCTAGATTCAATATTAACTGATTATGCAACCCGACACAGTCCTCAGAAAATTCACTGACCGCAAAGGAAGAGAGGTAACCCTACGCACACCAAGATGGAGCGACCTAGACGACATGCTGGAATTCATCAACAGCCTAGTCGAAGAAGAAGCCATGATCGCAGTAGACACCAAGAAAACACGAACTGAAGAAATCGAATGGGTAGCAAACAACCTCAAACGACTAGAGAAAGACGAGCACATGTGCTTAGTGGCAGAAGTTGACGGACACATGGTGGGAAGCACCGAAATTGGACCAAGGTTTGGACGACTCAAGCACTATGGTATGTTAGGAATCTCATTGAAGGATGGTTACCGTGACTCTGGAATAGGTCAAGAGATGATGAAAGAGATCGAAAAACATGCACCAAGACTAGGAATCGAATACCTTGCACTAGAAGTCATTGGCACCAATGAACGAGCCATACACGTCTACGAAAAAATAGGATACAAACCAATAGGCGCCTATCCGAACGGAGTCAAGTACAAGGGAGATTATGTAGACAGCGTCCACATGGTCAAGAAAATTAAGAAGCCCCAAGAAACATAGACTCCCACATATATTACACACCAAACCCCCTGAATCCACAGAGTAATACCCTATAACACAGAGTAACACAGTTTCACACGAGAAAAAATTTTTCCCAAAGTACCCACCAGCAGACACCAACAAAAAAAGAATAGAGCATAGTTACGAATACCTTTTTAAAAACAGGCACCGCAAATACAATGGGATAGGGAATGAGAGTGTATCACTCGGACTGGACACGCTCCTCCTAACGGAGGAAACAGATTCTAACACCCCTAGCCAACACGCCAGCACCATAAACACCCAAATAGTGCTAACCATAAAGGACGGACAAGAAAATGACAGATGAACCAAAAAAAGAGATGGTAGTTACACCCTGGGAGGTCAGCGGAGACATAGACTACGATAAACTCATAGATCAATTCGGAGTCCAACGCATGACCAAAGAGATAGAAGAAAAAATCGCCAAACACGCAGGCTTCAAACACCTGCAGCTAAGGCGAGGAGTATACTTGAGCCACAGGGACACTGACTGGTGGATCAAGGAATACGAGAAAGGAAACAAAGTAGGCCTCTACACTGGACGAGGCCCAAGTGGACACGTACACCTAGGACACCTGTTACCTTGGTTCTTCTGCAAATATCTACAGGACGCCTTTGACGCTGATCTCTATTTCCAGATGACGGACGACGAAAAGTTCCTCCAACGAGATGATTTGACCCTGGAGGAGACTATCGCGTTGACCTATGAGAACGCCTTAGATGTAATAGCGTGTGGCTTACGACCAGAAAAGACCCACATATTCAGCGACACAGAACACATAGGACACCTCTACAAGATAGCCTTGAATGTCTCAAAGAAAGTCACCTATAACACTGCGAAAGCGATATTCGGGTTTAACGACAGCAACAACATCGGAATAGTATGGTATCCAGCAATGCAGGCAATGACTTGCTTCCTTGAATCAGAACGAGAAGGAAAAAACACACCATGCCTGATACCAGCAGCAATCGATCAAGACCCATACTGGAGAATGACACGAGACATCGCCGAAAAACTAGGCTACTATAAACCAGCTCAGATACACGCAAAGTTCCTACCAGGACTTGCTGAAGGAGGCAAAATGAGCTCAAGCCAACCGGATTCCGCCATCTTCACCACAGATCCACCGAAGAAAGCGGGTAAAAAGGTGATGAAGGCTTTCACAGGTGGTAGGGATACTGTTGAGGAGCAGCGTGAGTTGGGTGGAAGACCCGAGGTATGTAATGTTTATGCTTACTATTACTTCATGTTTGAGGAGAATGACGCGGCACTCGTTGAACGCGAAATGAAGTGTAAAAAGGGCGAGATACTCTGTGGCGAGTGTAAGAAGAATCTTGCCAAACGTGTTGAAGTATTCCTTACTGATTTCCAGAAGAAACGTGAAGAAGCACGTGAGGTTCTGGACCAGTATCTCCTCAAATAATCTTTTCTCTTCAAAATCCAACCTATTTCTATGAGTATTGTAAGAATCCTAGCCGAGACCCCTGAGACGAGTCACCCGTTTCTAGCGGATGTAGGTATGAGAACACTGTATTCTCACAGGGATGATGATGCGGCTATTACTTGTTTTGTGGTTAGGTGCAATGTGGGTTCTGAGATCGAGGAGCATGTGCATCCTGATGAAGCAGATATAATCTATGTGTTACAGGGTAAGGCGACTATGTGGATCGAGGACCGTGGTGAGTTCCCGTTAGAACCGGGTGTGTTCGTTGTTGTGCCTAAGGGTCTCAAGCATAGGACGTTCAACGTGGTGGAGGAGTTGTTGATCTATGATGTTTTCTATCCTGCGATGTTCTAGTTTTTAGAAACCTTAAAGCAATTCACCGTTGTTTTTCATTTATGTCAAGTCTGAAAGAGAATTATGAACGGCTTCTTGAGCAGAGTAAGGAGCTTGCGGTTGTACAAAGCGCTGGAGCGATTCTTCAATGGGATATGGAGACAAAGATGCCTCCAAAGGGCGTAGAGTTGAAGAGTCAGCAACTGGCGTTTCTTGAAAAAACCGCGCATCAGATGTTAACCAGTCCGGAGGCGGGAAAAGTGCTGGACTCCATCCAGAAGGACTCTGGGTATGATTCATTGGATCAGGTGCAGAAGCGTAACGTGTATCTGGCTAGGAAAGCGTATGATGAGGCTACCAAGCTCCCAGAGAAACTGGTGGTGGATATTGTCAAGCAACAGACCGTGGGTGTTAATGTCTGGAAACGGGCGAAGGCGGCTAAGGACTGGAAACTGTTTATGCCTGAGTTGGTGAAGATCAAGGATCTTACGGAGAAGAAAGCGGAGCTTTTGATGGATATTAAGGGTGCGAAGACTCCGTATGATGCCTTGATTGATGATTTTGAGCCCAAGATGACTGCCGATAACATTACACGTATCTTTGACGGTATGAGGAAGGGGCTGACCAAGGTGATGGATAAGGTCTTGGAGCATCAGGATGTGGATATCGGGTTCCTGAAGCGTCCTGTGCCTGTTGCGGTTCAGGAGAAGATCGGTGAACAGATGGCGGATTTCATTCTTTATGATATTAAATCGGAGAATGCTGGTGGTCGTATCGATACTACTGAGCACCCGTTCACCACAGGCTACTATACCGATGTCAGGATAACGACCAACTATCATGAGAACCAGTTCATGAGCAGCATCTATAGCATTCTACATGAGGGGGGTCATGGTCTCTATGAGCAGGGTTTGCCTATGAAGTGGATGTATCAGCCTATTGGGACGAGTGCGAGTTATGGTATTCATGAGTCTATGAGTCGGTTTATTGAGAACATGGTGGGTAGGAGTCCTGAGTTCTGGACCTATTATCTGCCATTTTTGAAGAAACTCACTGGTGATACATTCAAGGATATTGGTCGAGAACAGATGCTTCATGCGGCTAACTATGTGGCTCCTAGTAAGATCAGGATCGAGGCTGATGAGGTTACATATGGCATGCATATTATCATCAGGTTTGAGATCGAGCGTGACTTGTTCAGTGGCAAGGTGGAGGTTTCTGAGCTTCCAATGGTGTGGAACCAGAAGTACATGGATTATCTTGGTGTAGAGATACTGGATGATAGTGAGGGTGTTATGCAGGATACTCACTGGGCGAGTGGCTTGTTTGGTTATTTCCCGAGTTATGCTTTGGGTAATATCTATGATGGTGTCTGGTTGACGAAGCTTGACAAGGATTTACCGGATTGGAAGGGCGACGTGGAGAAGGGCGTGTATAAGAACATCAAGGCGTGGATGACTGAGAACGTGTACGATTACGCGAACCTCTACGACCCAGAGGACTTGGTGAAGCATGTGACTGGGACAGGTCTCGTAGTGGAGCCGTTTATCGAGTATCTTGATGACAAGTTCCGGGGTATCTACGGATACTAACCCTTTTTTGGTGTCTACTGGTGGGAACTTTGGGAAAAAAATTTTCTCATGTGAAATGGAGTTACTCTGTGTTATAGGGTTATATTGTGTGGTTTGGTTGGTTTATCTGTGAGATATAGATACATCAGGTATCGTTGGGAGAAGGGAAACGATATGGAGGAATTGGAGCATGTTCTCTCTGAGGAGTTCGGTGTTGCTCGTCGATTGTTTCCGGGTTCTAATATAGAGGTGAGTCTCTTCAAGGATGACCGCTTGGAGTTGATTGTGACAGCGGATCGTATGCGGGTTCATATGAATGCTCATAGGGCTATATTGAGCCAGTTTGAGGATGGTGCCTTCACAGAGCATGATATGAGGCTCAGAGAGAGGATATTAGAGCTGTACCCGAGAAGTCGGCCTACGCCTTTTCCATGGGGGCACAGCTTTGAGCCAGATTATGAGGTAGAGTAGTTACTTTTTCCAGACTTTCTCGGTTCCGGCTAGCTCTTTTTCTATGATCTCAGTGAGGTCGCTGGTTCCATAGTTTTTGATGAGTTCTTCCTCGCTCAAGGTTTCTATCTCTAGTCGTCTCCACCGGTTGACGCCTACTAGGTTGTTGAACTCTGCCCATGAGACCCCCATCTCGGCTATCTTTCTGATGTCTCTGTCGTGGCGTAGCTCGTCTAATGCTTCCACCATGGCTTTCGCCGCTGGGTAGAGACATATCATGGGTACGGATACGTAGCTTACTCCTCTTGACTCCAGTTCCTCGAATGTGAATGGCGGTGTCTTGCCTCCGGGGATAACGTTGAAGGCTAGGGGCGCTGGTACCCTGTCTACGAGTTTCTCAACCTCGTCTAGGCTCTGGGGGGCCTCTACGTAGACGTAGTCGGCTCCAGCCTCAGCGTAAGCAACGGCTCTTTGAAGAGCGTCTTCAAACCCGTTTACGGTTCGTGCATCGGTGCGTGCCCCGATAGCCATATCTGGGTTCTCCGTGTCGCGGGTTTTGACAGCGGTCTTGATCTTCTGAAGCATCTCTGTTTCGGGAATTACTTGTTTTCCAGCCATGTGTCCGCAGCGTTTGGGCCATACTTGGTCCTCGAATCTGATGCTGGCTGCTCCGATTCTTGCGAAGTTCATGGTGGTCCAGTGTGCGTTTAACGCGTTACCGTAGCCTGTGTCTACGTCAACGTCTACGGGTAGGTCTACTGCGTTTACGATGGTACGTGTCCGTTCCACCATCTCATGGTAGCCTACGAGGCCCATGTCGGGTTGCCCGATGAGAGACGAAGATATACCGTAGCCTGTGGTGCCTACTATATCGAAGCCTGCTCGTTGGATTAGAAGGGCTGATAGTGCGTCGTAGGCGCATGGACGTAGGTGTAGTCCTTTGCTGTTGATTATTTCCTTGAATTGTTTGCCTTTTGATGCCATGTATCAGAGATATCGTTTGGTGATTTAACGGTGCAGGTATGGGGGGCTATACTTATTTCCACCCCGTGTATCATGAAAGCCATGAGTCTCCCCGAGGAGTTCAAGGCACTCTACTACAAACAAAAATACAGGCTTGTAGGTGAGCACAGCGCGGTTAAGACATGTCACTGGCTAAGTCGTAGCCTGAACACTGGTGGAGAAGAGACTTGCTACAAGAACACGTTTTACGGGATACCTACACATCGCTGTATGCAGATGACGCCTAGTCTTGGTCACTGTACCCAGAGCTGTTTGTTCTGTTGGAGGGCGACTCCCGAGACCCTTGGAGTAGGGTGGGAGCAGACACAGCCCATCAAGGACCCTATGGACCCGGATAGCATCATCGATGGTTGCCTGTATCATCATAGGAAGCTTATCTATGGATTCGGTGGAAACCCAAACGTCAGCGCGGAGATGTACGAGGAGGCATTGAACCCGGTTCATGCGGCTATCAGTCTCGAAGGGGAGCCTACTTTGTATCCGTTGCTTGGTGAGCTTGTGGAGGCGTATCTGGATCGTGGCTTCAAGTCTGTGTTTATTGTTACCAATGGTACGCGTCCTGACGTGTTGGAGAATCTGAGCTGTGAGCCTACTCAGCTATATGTGAGTCTCTGTGCCCCGGATGAGAAGACGTATGAGAAAACTTGTCGCCCCATGGAGCATGGTTTATGGGATAAAGTATTGGAGAGCGTTGAGCTTTTGGACAGCTTCAAGTGTCCAACTGTACTCAGAAATACGCTTGTACCCAAGCTGAATATGCATAGTCCGGAGAAGTATGGGGCGTTAGCTGAGCTAGGAAACGCAACATACATGGAGCCCAAGGCAGCCATGAGTGTAGGCGGAGCACGTGCACGGTTTAGCTACAAGGATATGGCTTGGTTTAGTGAGATCAAGGAGTTTGGTGAGGCTGTGGCGGCTAGTTGTAGCTATAATGTGATCGATGAGCATGAGCCCAGTAATATTGTGCTTCTTAGCTGTCTCGATAAGCCGATTCAGTTATACTAAGCATTAATAGTTGCGAAATATACATGGGTTCAATATGATTGATAAAATTGGGTTGAAAACCACCATCAAGGAACTGGTGGCTTACAAGACCCTTAAACCGGGAGAAAACGAGATCGTGGAATGCGCAAAGCTCAGTGGAGAGCTCCATAAGCTGGACGCTAGACCTAGCGACCCTAACATGGTTCTATTCTATGACCCTAAGGATGAACCGGGTTGCAGGCGAGAGGTCATTATTCCAATTGAAAGAGAGGTTGAGGGTATTGAGACTAAGATGATGCCTGAGATTAAGGTGGCTTTCTTGGTTTTCGTTGGTACTCATCAGCCTATCGAGTACTATTATGAGCAACTCTACGAGTATATCGAGAAACAGGGTTTGAAGCCTGCGAGTACAATGTGTAGTATTGAAGCGGTTTATCAGCCTCATGATTTTAACCTGAGTTATGGTAGCTTCATCGATGAGGATAGTGCCGAGGCTTGGCACACCGAGATTATGATCCCCATCGAGGAGTAAACCCTTTATTTAACTCCTGTATTCAACTGTGTTGCGCGTTCGTGGTATAGTGGTAGAATATTAGCCTTCCAAGCTAATGACCCGGGTTCAAATCCCGGCGGACGCACCAATAACCTTCTAAAAACGCAGTTATTTCCCGGTTAATGTGTACGTTTTTGTACTGATTCGGATCAGAAATAAGCTGTTTTAGGGCCTCTTTTATGTAAAGGGTTTTGTTTTCGGTGTAATGGCGCTATCCCCCCCTCCCTGTTAGCGACTATTCTTGTGTTTGTTGTTTTGTCTATTCGAATGTTCCTTTGACTAGTACTTTTCCTCCATCTACCATCAATTGACCGTTTGCTAGAAGTATATCCAGTGCTAAGTCATTGTCAAGAATTAGTAGATCAGCGTCATACCCAACAGCTATTCTGCCTTTGCCTTCAAGCCCCAATATAGTTGAGGGGTTAGAGGTGAATAACTTCAACGCATCAGCTATAGGTAATATTTCTGATTGGATTAATCCTCTTAGTGTTTCAATGATTATTGATACGCTGCTTACTCCTAACCCAGTTAATTCACCTGCCTCGTTGAAAACACAGTGAGACCCGTTACCGTCACTACTGAAGGTCACATGGCATAGGTCAACCTCTTCTTCTAATAGCTTTGAGACCACCGCAACCGTATCTTTGATGTTGGCTTCAGGGTTTAGATCGATTGATCCACCTTTTTTGACAAAGTCTATTCCTTGTTCTAGGAGCATTTGGTTTCTTGATATGTGTGTGGGGTGGAACTGATTGATGGGTATGTTTCCCTGTTTTAGAAGCTCGTAGATTGGGGCTAATCCTTGTTCTCCATCACCCATATGCACGTGTACAATGCCTTTCTTTCCACCCAGCATGCCACCGAAACGCGCCTCAGAGCTAAGACGGGCAAACTCAGCCTGAGTTATATGGGAATCTCTATGATCAGAGATTGCGGTCTTGACTCCTACAACTTCTTTGAAGAAGGCGACATCCTTTTTGATGCTGCCAGTTATGGTTGAAGCCGGGTAATGGAACGACCCAGTAAAAAGATAAGCGGATATTCCCTCTAGGCACAGTCCACGAGTCTTTGCGTACAGCGCATCAAGGGTTCTGCTTACATTATCGGTTCCCAGAACACCTACTACCGTTGTTATCCCGTTCTTGGTTATATCAGTTAATTTTATCTCAGGGGTACGTGTCGCTGGACCACCTTCTCCTCCACCTCCGAGAACATGTACATGGGGGTCGATGAGCCCGGGAAACACCTTTTTGCCGGAGGTATCAATTATTGTTGCAGTTAGATTTTCAGGTAGGTCTATTTGTTCATCTATTGCTACAATCTTTTTTCCCACGATTAGAATATCTTTTACTCCAATATGCTCAGGAGTGTAGATATCTCCATTACGTATTATAGTAAAAGCAGGATTATTTGAGACCATAAATAAACAACAACAGATGTAGATATAAAATAATCAAAGCCAAAAATTAGAAAACTATCTATGGAAAGGATTACCATGCCCCGGGTAGACCGATTCTATATCCAATGCGTTTAGTTGTTTTACGCTCTTTTCGAGGTTTGTTTGGTCGTCTACGAGTGTTGTGACGTCTTCCATTGAGCCACTGAATATGTCGCCGCAGAAGAGGGTTCCGTCAGCGGTTTGTATGCTGATGGAGCCTTTGCTGTGTCCGGGTGTATATAGAATAGTGGCGTCGAGCCCGTGTTCTTTGAGGTTTTGTTTATCATCCAGCAGTATATCTGGTGTGAATGTCTCGAAATCACTCAAGCCTGTGAGTTTCATGAAGAAGCCCACGATTTTGATCATCATGTTTGGTGGTGCATCAGCGAACATGCCGCCGCCAGTAACCATGTTTACGTCACCTGAATGCATAGCGATCTTTGCGCCGTATTTGCCTCGGAGGTATGCTGCATTTCCAATATGGTCAATGTGTCCATGTGTAAGTATGATGAGTTTTAGGTCTCCGGGTTTGCACCCTGCCTCGCTAAGTGTTTTCTCTAGTTGTTTTCGTTGTTTCTTGACGCCTGTGTCAATGAGATAAAACCCAGAGGCGGTTTGAACTAGATAACAGTTCATACCGAAGATGAATTTTAGCGGGATGTGGATACATTTCATACAAAAAAGAGAACAAATATTGAGTATTAGTGGTTTTCTAAGTTCCTTTCTATAATCTCAATACATTCTCAGAAATATTTTCGGGGGATTTTCGGTTGGGTAAAGTGTTTCGTGGTTGGGATTATATGTCTATGTGTATTGTGTATCTGGATGCAGCTAGAAGCCGTCACCTTTGATCTCTGGGACACCTTAGTGCATACTAGGAATTACTCTGAGTTCAGGCTCCCACAGCTCACAAAAATACTCAGAGAACAGGGGTTAAGCCACACTGATGATGAGATTCTTGAGGCGTATCGAGCCGGTTTCAACTATAGTATGAGAACCATTCCACTTGAAGGCTACAGGCATATTGAAACTCATGAGATCGTGGACAAGGTACTGGAGAAGATAGGATACTCATCAACGGAAACAAGAAACCAGTTGATACAGGTCTACGAGGAGGCGATACTCTGTGATCCACCCAAGCTCAAAGAGGGTATCTTTGAGGCACTGGATTACGTCAAGGACCGGTATAGGATTGGTTTAATCAGTGTAACTGGTGTTAGTCCGGGTAGACTCGTTAGAGATATACTCAGAGAATACGGGATACTGGATTATTTTGAGGTATTGACGTTCAGCGACGAAGTGAAGCTAGTGAAACCCAATCCAAGGCTATTCACCACTTGTCTTGATGAGCTTGGAGTAGAGCCTTGTAACGCAGTTCATGTAGGGGATAGCTTCAAGAGCGATATTGTGGGTGCCATTGATGCGGGGATGCGTACTATCTGGGTCCAGACAAGGGAGCAGGTTAAGAAGCCGGGTTACAAGCCTGATGCTGTTATCAGTAGTCTATTGGAGTTTCCTGATGCTCTCAGAGTTTTGGAATAAATGCTCCGACTTGTTTCATGTATTCTCGGTACTGGTCTCCGAATCGTTCTATGAGTAGTTCTTCTTCGCGTTTGGATACCAAGATATATCCGGGTATGGCTATCCAAGGAAGTAACGTGAACCACTTCATCCAAACGAGGGTAATTCCAAGGATCATCAACATATAGGCGAGATAAGAGGGGTGCCGCACAATGTTGTAAGGAGCCTCAGTCACTAGTTTATGGTTATCTCGCATGCTCCAAGAAGTGGCATAGCGTCCACGTACCGCGACGCTCCAAGCGTGAAGAAAACAGCCAATGAAAAAGATACATAGCCCGATGATCTGTGGCACGCCTATCAGGATGTAGATGTTGCCTGTTCGCTCTAGGGCGATTAACGCCAATGATTCAGCGAATAAGAGCAGTGAGCCGGTTAATGCGAGTATGAAGCCAATGCTTATTGGGGTCTCGGATGGGTTTTTAACGCTGGTTCCTCTGTATTTGAAAACGTTTCGTAGGCTGACGCCCCAGAATACTGCCAGTCCTGTGATTAGTATCACTGATGCGAGAGCCATGTTTGATTAATTGTTTTGAGTAATTTAATTGGTCTGATGATTAGTTTCTAGTAAAACATTAATACGTCAACCAATAAAGGTTTACCAATGTTTGTGGTCTTTTTCTACCCCGGACTAATCCTAGGGGTAACCATCGGGCTACTGACAATGGGTTTCAGATTAACCCACAAAACCACTGGCTACATGAATCTTGGGCACGTCGTCAACATTGGAGTAGGGATGATGTTGGGGTTCATAGTAATACAGCGATTAGGAATAAGACCAATAATGGGCACTCCATTCGCGTTCATAGTCACAGGCATATTCAACGCGGTTGTATATCGTGTGTTTTATCGTAGAATGGAAAAACACCACTATAGTGAGGCGTTGATATCATTATTTGGGTTAGTCTTCATGTATTTAGGCGTGAATGTAATAACAATAGCAACATATCTTGTGTGCCTTCATTTCCCATCAGAGTACTGGTGTGGATCATCAGGGCTCTTAATTCGCAACCATCTACACTATCGTAATCCCCTGTACGAGCCCATTGGATTATCATTATTGCTAATAGCTGCTTGTTACTTGTTTACCAAAACAAGTATGGGTATCAAGCTCAGAGCAGTCGCAGAAAACCAGACTCTAGCAGAAATTTGTGGAACCAACGCAGTGAAAATCAAAACCTTCGCGTGGTTTATTGCTGGAGGCTTGGCAGGGGTTGCAGGGATCGTCTCACCTTACCTCTATAAGGGAGAGTTTGCTCGCGATATTGAGTTATATTATATTCCGGTCTTTATCAGCGGGGTTTTATCTGAGAAAAAGGAGCCGTGGGTTGCTGGACTCGTTGGATTGCTCGTTGCGTATATCCAGTTAATCGTTATAGTAAATGGGCAAGCAAATCTCGGTAACTGGTTTGCTGATTTCAGAGAGCCTATAACAGTGAGTGTTTTAGCCATTGTATTGTATATGAAAGATCGGAAATTCAGTATTCCCACCTTGTTTAATAAAATGGGTTAGTTTCTAGTAAAACATAAATACGTCAACCAGTAAAGGTTTACGTGGTGGGTTTGGCTACAATCTATGACGCGGCGCTACTATACGGCGTAGTAATCTCATTGCTAACCAGTGGCTTCACATTAACCCATACAACAAGCAAGTTCCCAAACCTAGGACACACCCTAAACCTAGGCGTAGGCATGCTAACCGCCTTCCTGTTCAGTCAAACCACGGGGTTACCAGTATTCACATCCATACCAATAGTGATGCTCGTTACAGGAGTCTACAGCTTAGCCACTTATAGAATAATTTTCAAACGAATAGAGAAACCAGAGCATGCGGCACTTGCAGGATTAGGGCTATTATACGCTGGGGCAAATCTATTGACGATTATAAAACATTACTTGAGAACCAGAATCAAGACAACTTGGTGGTGTGGACAAGGCTCAATGAATATTCAAGAACTTCACTTTCACTATCCACGAAACACGTACCTAGGAGTAACAGAGTGTACTTGGATCAGTATAATAATCATAGCAATAACCGTTTTAGGTTTTCAGTTCATCAAGAAACAGGGAAAATACAATCTATTGACAGCCTACTCGGAGAACCATGAACTATTAATGATCCAAGGAATCAACACCGAAAAACTAGTACAAGCATCGTGGTTTATCGCCGGCTGCCTCGGAGGACTCGCTGGAGCCATGATTCCATATATGTTCAAAGGATACCCGGGGAGATATTCACAATATCTATTTACAGAAGTGGTCGCATCAGCGGCGGTTGCTGGTATGCGTTCACCTAAACTTGGGTTTCTCGCTGGTTTGGTGGTTGGTTTTCTTGAAATAGTTATGGTAACAGTAGGTCAGGCAACAATAGGGATTTGGGTTGGCGAGTATCACGAAATATTTCCCATGATTGTACTAGTCGCTTCATTCACAGTAATGAGCCTAAGACGCGGTCAATCAACATAAACAGTGATCTTGGCGGGATCAACTGTGAAATTATAGCCAGCTGCGTTAAGCTCGTTCATGCTGAGTCTAAGCCAGTCTCCAAACTCGCCTTCATCTGTGTTATCTGGGTCAAGAGTGCTTGTGTTATCCCTATTCTCTTCACATATCTTGCAGAGTATCTGCTTTGATGCCCAGTAATCAATTGCTACCGGGTCAGTACTGGCTGCTATGATGTTTGTCTGAGTAGCGCTCATGTATGGGGTGCTTGGTCCATCCTTGGGTAACGCATTCACATAGATAGCGTCAACAATATTCAAGGTCGGCACCCTTGTTTGCGCCATCAATGTCCCCATGGCACCCTGTCCAACGGCGCTATGAATCCTGTACCCGAGACCCGCGGATAGTTTGTCTGATGGTACACCCATGTAGTGTTTCACTGCCCCAGTGACACCGTAGATCATATGAGTCTTTAGAACGGGCACGTTGATTACTTTGAGTCTATCAATATCATAGTCCTCTATCTCGGGTTTGTAGACACCATACTTGAAGCTAATCTGAGTATCATAGACCGTCGTGAACTTTGGATAAGACACCAGGGTCCCCGTTGAAGGGATTACACTGGTCTGAACTACGAATCCATCCTCAGAGTCACCCTCAGCAAATTCCTTAACC
>Ga0272443_10002943_pt1 | contig 20835 bp, 23 predicted proteins | sample SSMAcet12_FD_193581 | JGI IMG/M metagenome (GOLD analysis project Ga0272443, IMG submission 193581) | Marine sediment archaeal communities from Little Sippewissett salt marsh, Falmouth, MA, United States - SSM-Acet-12 | ecosystem: Environmental > Aquatic > Marine > Wetlands > Sediment ... | reverse complement strand
CGGAATGTCCAACCGGAGTTTGCCCCTTCGGTCCGTGTTGGAGATGTCCACCACCTGGCGAGACTCCCAGTGATTGTAGGACGGCACCAGCAAGACGTCGTCGTAGGTTATGGCATCGCTCATATGTTGCCTCCGTTGAGGATCGAAATACGTTATCGTTGCTTTTGCTTTATGGACAGCCGGATGAGCGCCTGAAATTTCTTTTCGTGATGGATTTTACAAGCGCCGGCGCCGCAAGCGGCAACGCTTGTCAGTATGCCACAGACTGCACCGGCGCAAAAGCCAGAAAATGAAACGCTTCGGTATGACTTTGCAGACCAGGGAAGGTGAAAGATAAGACCAATCCATGGGTGCCGTCGCTACCAGACATCACCATCGGCACGGCGGAGGCCGAATGATTTTTTTTTGCGAGCTGAATTCTTCGCATCGCGGCAGCGGTTTTATCTTGACATGGAAGGCGCCCGGTGGATATGAAACGAAAACCTTGAAACGGATTGCAGATAAAGGACTTGCCGTGAAAGACGCATTTGCCGGGATTTTCGGTTTCTGGTGCTGGTGGTACTCCTTCGGGTAACGGGAGCGTCCGCCGGTTCTGCGTCTTGACAAATGACACATGAAAGGGACCGTGGGCTCCCCGAGAGGCCCACGGTCCCTTTGCTTTTTATAAGGGGGCGTGGGCAACCGCAGCCCCCGCTTTTTTGGCGGTCCCGGAACCCAATCAAGGAGGATGGAAAAATGCTGGTGGTCATGGAGCATCGGGCGTCCCAGGAACAGATCGACCGGGTCGTCGAGGCCATTGAACGGAGAGGGTGCAAGGCCCGGCCCACTCCCGGCGGGGAACGGACCGCCATCGGGGTGCTGCACAACAAGGGGCCGGTGGATGCCGCCCACTATCTCGGTCTGCCCGGGGTCAAGGAGGTGATTCCGGTCACCCGGCCCTATAAGCTCGTCAGCCGGGAGTTTCAGCCGACGCCCACCATCGTGCGGGTTGGAGACCAGCGGATCGGAGAGGGGAGCCTGACGGTGATCGCCGGGCCGTGCGCCATCGAAAGTGAAGAACAGGCGATGACCATCGCAAGGCATGTCAAGGATGCGGGTGCCGGTCTCTTTCGGGGCGGGGCTTTCAAACCCCGCACCTCTCCCTATTCTTTTCAGGGCCTCGGCGAGGAGGGCCTGAGAATCCTTGCCAAGGTCCGGGAGCGGACCGGCCTGCCGGTGGTGACCGAGGTGATGGACGAGGAGAATTTCTCCCTGGTGGAGCAGTACGCAGACATGGTACAGATCGGAACGCGCAACATGCAGAATTTCAGCCTGCTCCGGCGGGCAGGGCAGTCGAAAAAGCCGGTGATGCTCAAACGGGGCATGTCTGCCACCATCGACGAATGGCTGATGGCCGCCGAGTACATCATGGAAGGGGGCAACACCCAGGTGGTGCTCTGCGAACGGGGGGTTCGAACGTTCGTCCGCCACAGCCGCAACACCCTGGATCTTTCAGCAGTGCCTTATGTCTGCAAAGAGAGCCACCTTCCGATTATCGTTGACCCGAGCCATGCCGCGGGAAGACGAGGCCTGGTGATTCCGCTGGCCCGTGCAGCCGTCGCCGCCGAGGCCCACGGCATCATGGTGGAGGTTCACCATGAACCGGACCATGCCCTCAGCGACGGCGCCCAGTCCCTTTATCCGGAGCAGTTTGCCACCCTCATGGCCCAGATGCGGTCCATCTTCGAAACGTTCGAAAGACACCCGATGCCGGACAACCGATACGCTTAGCCCCGGAGGACAGCGCATGCAGAAGATTCAAATTCAGACGGCTGCCGGAAAGTCGAAAATTCTCATCGGCGGGGACTTGCAACAGGTGGGCGAAATGGTGCCTGCCGGCGGGGCGGTCATCGTGACAGACGACAACGTCGCCGCTCTTTACGGCGGCCGGTTCCCTCCGGCGCCGGTCATCCGCATCGGAAGCGGCGAGGAGAACAAGACCCTTGGCACGGTCCGAAAAATCTATGAGGCGCTGATCGAGGCTGGTGCGGACCGGAGTTCAACCATCGTGGGCATCGGCGGCGGGATCGTCTGCGATGTGGCCGGCTTTGCGGCAGCCACCTACATGCGGGGGGCAGGGCTCGGCTTCGTCGCCACGACCCTTCTTGCCCAGGTCGATGCCAGTGTCGGCGGCAAGAACGGCGTGAACCTGCGCGGATACAAAAATATCGTAGGGACCTTCCGACAGCCCGATTTCGTCCTCTGCGATCCGGGGGTGCTTTCGACCCTGCCGCCAAAGGAGGTGATCAACGGCCTGGCCGAAGTGGTCAAGCACGGCGCCATCGGAGATCTAGACCTGTTCGCCTATCTGGAAGCCTATCCGGACGCGGCCCGCTCCCTGGAAAAAGGGGCCGTGGAGCGAATGGTTTCCGCCTCGATCACCCTGAAAGCCGGGGTGGTCCGCCGGGACGAAAAAGAGGCGGGTGAGCGGCGGATTCTGAATTTCGGCCACACCCTGGGCCACGCCCTGGAGAAAGTGACCCGGATGTCACACGGCGAGGCCGTCAGCGTCGGGATGGCGGCCGCCTCCGAATGGGCCGTCAAACGCGGCCTGGTCCCGGAGGAAGAGGCCCGGCGTCTGCCCCGGCTGCTCGAGCGCCTGGGACTGCCCGTCCGGGCCAAAGCAGACCCCCGCGCGCTGATGGATGCCATTGCCAAGGACAAGAAGCGGGAAGGTGACCGCATTCATTTCGTGTTTCTGCGCCGGATCGGAGAGGCGGTGGTGGAGCCCATGGGTATGGCGGAAACTGAAGAGATGGTCCGAAGCGCCGCGGCCTTCAGGTAATGATAACGATGTCGGCGTCTTGAGAATCGATCTTTATTGGGGGATTCGCAAGTCATGCCTGTCAGGCGATCGGCGAAAGTTTCTGCCGAAGGGCTTCGAAATCGTCTACAGACAGGGCCTTCCACGGTTTTTGCGGGTAGAAATGGACCATGGAGCGAATACCGGGGGAGAAGACCTTTCCAGACTGAAGCATCGGGTTTTCCATGAGAAACCGGAAATCACCGCCCAAATCCAGAAGCAGATCGATAGCGTCTCCGTCTTCGTGCAGTTCGACCAGGGCGGTGTTTTCGACCAGGCCGTAGCCCTTCATCTGCCGCCGCCCGAACCGGCCCGTGTAAATTTCCAGAACCGTATCGCGCAGGTCCACCGCGTTGTTTTCGGCACTGGTCAGGTAGGCGCGTGAAACGGCATACTGTCCTTCTGCAAAATCGATCCAGTCCATCATCGGCTCATCCCTCGGAAATTGCCGCCCTGTGCCAAAATTCTTGCCTTTCAGGGCGCTCGTTGTCATAGAAACATGGAATAACTGATTAATCGTAATACCGATCCAGGCCGGTGTCCATGCGGAAATAGTCGGCAAAGCGCCGGTCACAAAAGATATGATGCAAAGATCTCCCCTCATTCAATTCGCCGCGGCGTTGGCCAAAGCCCTGCTGGGGGCCTGCCGTGACCTGGCACCCATCGTTTTGGTCATCGCCGTATTTCAGCTTCTGGTCCTGCGCCAGCCGTTTCCTGATTTTTTTTCCATCCTGACCGGTCTTTTGCTGGTGATTGTGGGGTTGGCTTTTTTTGTCGTGGGGCTTGATATCGGTCTTTTTCCCTTGGGGGAAACCCTGGCCGAGGAGTTTGCCAGAAAAGGAAGCCTGTTCTGGCTGCTGGTGTTTTCCTTTACCCTGGGGGCCGGGACTACGGTTGCAGAGCCCGCGCTCATCGCCGTCACAAAAGAGGGCGCTGCGGCCGCGGCCGAAGCCGGGCTCATCGCAGACGATCCATCCTCGATCAGTCGATATGCCATGGGGGTCCGTCTGACCGTGGCGCTGTCCGTGGGGGCTGCCATCGTGATCGGTGTGCTGCGGATTCTTCGCGGCTGGCCGCTGCCGCTTCTGATCGTGGGCGGATATGCTTTGGTCATGATCATGACCCTGTTTGCCCCGGCGGAGATCGTCGGATTGGCCTACGATTCAGGAGGGGTGACGACTTCCACGGTCACCGTGCCGCTGGTAACGGCGCTGGGGGTCGGGCTTGCCCGAACGATTCGCGGAAGAGACCCGGTGACCGACGGCTTTGGGCTGATCGCCCTGGCTTCGCTCACCCCCATGATTTTCGTCATGGCCTATGGAATTCTGGTGCATTAGCCCGAATATTTCACCCGGAGGGCGCTCCCTGAGGTGTCCATTGGCTGCGTTATCAAGGGCTTGCGGTAGGTTAACTACAGCTGCGCCCTTGAATGCCTTGCCAATGGACACCTCAGGGGCGTGAAATATCCGGGCTACGGCGCACCGTAATCGACAGTTCGTGCAAGAAGAGCAGAAAAAGCCAAGAAAAGCCGCGTGGAGCTTTGCATGGAAATCATCTTCGATCCGATCCGGATGCTTCTGGCCACCGCCAGGGATGTGGTCCCGGTCCTGGCGCTGCTGGTTTTGTTTCAAACCCTCGTGCTGAAGCAGCCGATTCCCCGGCCCGGCAGAATCATTTTCGGGTTTGGTCTGGTGCTGGTGGGGATGGCCTGTTTTCTGGGGGGACTCGACCTGGCCCTGTTTCCGGTGGGGCGGACAATGGCCAACATGCTGGCCGAAGCGGCACAGGGCGGCGGTGACACCTGGGCGGCGTATGGGTGGGTCTATCTGTTTGCCTTTCTGGTGGGTTTTTCCACCACCATTGCCGAGCCGTCCCTCATCGCCGTTGCTCACAAGGCCGAGGAGGCTTCTCGAAAATCGATCTCTTCATGGGGACTGCGGATTGCGGTGGCCATCGGCGTTGCCGTGGGCATCGCGCTGGGCACCTTCCGCATTGTGACCGGCACGCCCCTTTACCTATATATTTTATTGGGCTACCTGGTGGTGGCGGTTCAAACCATGTTCGCGCCGAAGATGATCATACCACTGGCCTACGACTCCGGGGGGGTGACCACCTCGACTGTCACCGTTCCCCTGGTGGCGGCACTCGGACTGGGATTGGCATCCAACGTGCCCGGCCGCAGTCCGGTGCTGGACGGTTTCGGCCTGATTGCCTTTGCCAGCCTGTTTCCGATCCTCAGCGTACTGAGCTACGCCCTGCTCGCGCAGGCGGTGACGCGGCGCAGAAGCAAGCGCAGCCGCCGGCAAAGACATGAAAAACATTCTGTCACAGAAAAATAAAGCAGGAGGAACGCTATGGCCTTTAAATGCATCGTTGCCATGGTCAAGCCGAATTTGACCGACAAGGTCGTCGATTCGGCAAAAGGGGTCGGCGCCACCGGTGCGACCATCATCGACGCTGCGGGTACCGGGGCGCGGGAGGCGAAAACCTTTTTCGGCTTGAGCCTCGATATTCGCACCGAAGTAATTCTATTTTTGGTCAACGAAAACCTGGTGGAGCCGGTATTGTCTGCGATCCGGGAGGCGGGCCGCTTTCATGAGCCAGGCACCGGCATTGCCTTTGTGCTTGCAGTGGAGTCGGGGATCGGCTTTGAAAGTCAGATGCCGGAGGGGCGCCAGTGACGGCAAGGCATGTGATTCGAACGACAGAAAAGACCGTCATTTTTGCTGTAATTTGGAAGAACCGCAGACCGGAGGCTAAAGCCGGATTCCCATCTTCGAAAGCTCCCGCTCGATGGTATCGGCCCAGTTTCGGTTCGCCTTCGGGCTGGCCGGGCTCGGGTGGAGAATGCGGCCGGTGGCCACCGGAAGTTCGCCGAAGACGGCCGACACCCTGGCGGCGGCAAAATTGCCGATGCCGACGACGTAGCGCGGGCGAATAAGGTCGGCGAGGCCTTTCAGCGCCCGGTCGCAGGCGTCGAACAAGGGCTTTTTCTCGGTTTTTTTCAAGGCGTCCGGCGTCCGGTTTTTCCCGCTTTTTTCGATGAACGCCAGCGGACAATAATTGCCCACGAAAAAACGGGCAAAGAAGCGCTCGGCCGAACCATAGCGCTTCTTTGCCCATCCCCAAAGCCGCTTTCCGCTCACCTCGCTCCGGGGGCAGGAAAAGCCCATGACCTGCCGCTTTGGATGCATCGAATCCGGCGGTGCGATGTCAACCTCGATGCCCATCCAGTCCCGAACCATCTCGATATCGCCGAAGGGAACGCCCGTCTGGACCATGCCCCAGGGCCCCGGGTTCATGCCGACCAGCAGGACCTCCTTGGGGCCTGTTCCGAAGCGGCCGAAATAGGCTTCGTATCCGGCCCGGGCATATGCCAGTGGATTGTAGACATAGGCCACGGGAGGACCGAAAGTCTGCGGACGCAGCTCTTCGAGGAGGCGGTCGATCAGGGCGTTGTGGCGCGCGCTCATCGGTTCTTCGACAGCCATCGGCGGGCCTTTTTCCGGATGTCCGACAGCAGGGGACGTTGGATTTTCACTTGAAGGTAGAGGTCTCCCGGCCGGCCGCCGCCCCGGCCGTCTTTTCCCTGGCCGGCCAGGCGGATCTTCTGGCCGGTGCGGATTCCCGCCGGGATTCGGACCACGAGTTTTTTGTCCTTTTGCCGAAGATAGTAGGCATAGGGGCCGCCTCCGGCGGCTGTCTCCGGGTCGATCCGGATCGTATCGTGCAGGTCCTCTCCATCTTCGGCAAATTCGACTCCCCCTAATTTTTCGAACAATTTGCGTCCCAGTTTTCCAAGGGGGCCGGTCTTTCCGGGAAGCTTCACCTTTACCCCTTTTGGCCCCGTCCCCGCCTGAAAAAAGAATCCGCGGGCATGGATCCCCGGACGGCGGTATTCGAAGGTCCGATACGCGGAGCCGTCTGCCAGATCCCGAAAAATATCGTCAAAACCCCGCAGGCCGAATGAGCGGGCCATTTCCTCGAAGATCTGGGAAATGTCCGATTCTTTGAAGATATCGTCCTGGGTATAGGTCTGGCGGAACCGGTGGGTTGCCGACGAGCCGAAACGCCGGCGCATGGCGTCGTATTCGCGGCGTTTTTGGGAGTTGGACAACACCGCATAGGCTTCGTTGATCGCCTGCATCTTTTCCATCGCCTGCGGGTTGTCCCGATTCCGGTCCGGGTGGTATTGGAGCGCCAGCTTCCGGTAGGCCTCTTTGACCTGCTTGGCCGGCGCGTCTTTGTCCACCCCGAGGATCTGGTAATAGTCTTTGCCGTTCATGAGACCTAATTCATAGTAAGTTTATATCGGCCGAAAGGTTACCCATAGGATTTGTTCGCAGCGCCGTCAAGCGGCCGGGAGCCGTGAAATTCGTTCATATGGCGAGTTTTGGCCGAAAGTAGAGTCGATGCGCATTGGCCGCCGGCGCCCACCCTGGAGCTACCTGGATAACCGCAAAATGTTTTACCCCGGCCTCCTTTCTCTCTCCCGAGTTAGTATCCCCGCTGTCGATCGACGAGGTGGCGCAGGGGCAGTCCGGATTTCATGCGCCTGTAATTGTCGACGATCCCCGGACAGACCGCCTTGGGGTTGGTCAGGCTCGATATGTGGGGGGTGATCGTAATGTCGGGCCGACCCCAGAACGGATGCTCCCGGGGCAGCGGTTCGGTGTGAAAGACGTCGAGGCAGGCACCGGAGAGTTTCCCGGAATTTAGGGCCGCTAGCAGGTCTTCTTCCACCAAGTGCTCCCCGCGGGCCGAGTTGACCAGGTAGGCGCCGTCGGGGAGCATTTCGAAGGTGTGTCGGTTCAGAATCCCCCGGGTTCGGTCCGTGAGTGGAAGCAGGCAGATCAGCACCCGCAACCCGGACAGAAACGGTGCAAAGCCCGCTTCGCCGCAAAACGTGTCGATGCCTTCGACGGTTTTGGGGGTCCGGCTCCATGCCGAGACCGGAAACCGAAGCGAAAAAAAGGCCCGGGCGGCGTCGCTGCCGAGCTGGCCAAGTCCCATGATGCCGATGCGGACGCTGGCGGCCTGTTCGGGCACCCGTGGGTGCCATGTGCGCTGAAGCTGATCCTGCCAATACCGGTCCAGCTGCCTCATTCGAAAAAGAACCGCCATCAGCAGATATTCGGTCATGGAGCGGGCCATGGAGGGGTCGACGACACGGACGATCGGCACCTCCGGCAGTGCCGGGTCCTGGAGCAGATGGTCGACGCCGGCCCCCATGGAGGCGATGCACTTCAGGTTGGAAAAGCGGTTCAGTACGCCGGGCGGATGCTTCCAGCAAAGGGCGAAGGTCACTTCGTCCGGATCACCGGTATCCGGCCAGACCCGGAGATCCAGATCCGGCTCCGCTTTTCGGATCTCCTTTTCCCATGCGCTGGTCCTGCTGGAGGGGGCAAGAATCAGAAACGCCATTGAACTCCTCCTCGGTAGAATTGCTACTGCATTTTAGATTCCAGATTCAAGAAACAGATGTCAGAGGTCGGATGTCGGATGTCAGAAAGACAAAAAGACAGCAAACCGTCAGGGCCGACATCGGACATCCGACATCCGACCTCTGATATCACGTTCTGGCACCATGCTCCATGACCAGCCTGTTGGAATTTGCCGTGGAGTTGTGTTAAGGCACAAGGGACTTTCGGCCTTTTAGAGCCGACCAGAGCAGAAACCCGCTCGAACCGTTGGACTGCGGTCAACCCCCGATCTTGAGGCGCCTTGGATGAGGCTGGCAGGCACCAACATCACCTTTCATTATCCCGGCGCGGAATCAGCCGTATTCAAGGATTTTTCCTTCCAACTGGCGGAACCGGGGTTTCACGCCATTTTCGGCCCTTCCGGCGTGGGCAAGACCTCGCTGGCGCGGATGATCACCGGAGACCTTTTGCCGACCGCGGGAAAAATCGCCGGGGAGAACATCGGCACGGTTCTTTACTGCTACAACCTCGAGCGGCTTCCCGGCTGGTCCAGCGTCGGGCGCCACATAGATCGCATAACCCCGGAGAAAAATGTCGGCAGGAAAGAGGAGCTGGTGTCGGTTTTCGGCCTCCAGGAGTGCATGGGGTCGAAGTTTTTGAGCCTTTCCCTGGGCCAGCGAAACCGCGTCAATCTTCTTCGCTACCTGCTGCAGGATTTCCAGGTCCTGATCATGGACGAAAGCCTGGCCAACGTGGACGAAAAGACCCGTGAAACGATTTTACTGAAGATCAAGGAGCTGTATCCGGAAGCGATTTTTCTCTACATCTCCCACAACGTGGTGGAGGTGTCCAAGTTCTGCCGGCAGATCGTGGTTGTCCGGGATTCGGATAAGAAGCCCCAGGGTCTTGCGATCCGCGGGGTGGACCACAGAAGTGACCGGGAATTTCCCCATGGACGGTTGGAGCAGGTCATGCTGGAGATCATGAATGCTGCATAGAAGGATCTACCAGTTTCTCATCATATATGCACTTGGACTCGGCCTGCTGTTCGCCATCAAATATGCCATGGGGTTGTCCGACTACGTGATTCCCAGCCCTTCGGGCGTCTGGGAGACCGGAAAAGAGACGGCCCGCCGCTATTTCGGCGATGTGGGCAACACCCTGGCGGTGGCCATGGCCGGCCAGGTGATCTCTGTTTTCTTGGCCGGCTTCGTGGGGATCGCCGGCCGGCGGGCGACCTGGTTCGGGTCCTTCATCAAGGTGGCCGCATACAACGTGCAGGCCTATCCGATCGTGGCCCTGGCGCCGATTCTCTTCATCCTGGTCGGTGACGGCCTGATTACCCGGTTGCTCATCGCCGCGATGATCTGCTATTTCCCGGTGCTGCTTTCGGTCCTGGGGATCATGTCCGAACCGGTGGAAGAGATCGAACACTTTTACCGCGCCACCGGGAGAATGCGCTGGCAGCTCGAGGTCAAGATCCGCGCATTCGAGAACCTGGGCAAACTGACGACCGTCATCTCGGGCAGTGCGACGCTGGCCTTTGCCGGCACCATCGTGGCCGAATTTATCGCGGCAAACGCCGGAATCGGCTACAGCATCCGCATCGCCCTGTACCAAAGCGACATGGGAAAGATCCTGGCGGCGCTGTTCATGATCGGAATCGTGCTTTCGTTCTATCAGGGCTTGTTGGAGCTTTGCGGGCAGGCGGTGCGCAGGGCCTGGGGAGGAGGATGAACAGCAGGATTTAGAATTGAGAAATTAGAAATGAGAATTTTGAAAAGAGGCGATTGTCAACGATTGACCCAACGATGTCACTCGTGGATAAAACCATTCCGGATTCGATTGGGCGCAGTGGCCGGGATGCTGCTGGTCATGCTCGCGGCGGCCGTTTCGCCTGCTCTGGCCGAAGAAGAGGCGGTCTACCGGCTCAAGTGGCTGTTCAACGTGAGCGTGGCCGGCGGACTTTATGCCGACACCCATGGGTACTTCAGCGAGCAGGGACTTTCGGTGGTCCTCAAAGAAGGGGGCCCTGAGCGGGACGCCGTTCGGGAGCTGGAAATGGGCCATGCCCTGTTCGGCACGGCTTCGGCAGACCAGGTCATCCGCGCCCGGGCCATGGGATCGCCGGTGGTGGTGGTGGCCCAGCTTTTCCAGGTCAATCCGCTTCAGTGGATCTACCGGCCGGGGGAGCTTCGCATCGACCGGCCCGAAGACCTTCGCGGCCGGGTGATCGGAATCACCTATGGGGGAAACGACGAAACCATCATGCGCACCCTGCTGGCCAAGGCGGGCATTTCCGAAAAAGAGGTCGAGCTGTTCAGCGTCCGGTACGACTACACGCCATTTTTCCAGGGAAGGGTTCCCCTCTGGCCGGTATACCGCAACGCCCAGGGGGTTATCCTGGAGGACCGGCTCGGCAGGGCCGGAGAAAAAACGGCCTTTTTCAACCCGGCAGACTACGGCGTACGATTCGTGGCCAACTCGGTGGTCACCGCGGAAAAGACAGCGGGCGGAGCCCCCGATCTTGTCCGCCGGTTTGTCCGGGCGCTTCTCAAGGGCTGGTCCGAGGCCATGGACCCGAAAAATTCCGCGGAAACGATCAGGACGCTTCGCCGGTTCGACAGGGAGACGCCGGAAAACATCCTGGCCGAGCAGCTGGCGGTCACCCGTCGGCTTGTCGTGCCGAAAGACGGTGCGCCCATCGGGCGCATCGACGAAGCGGCCTGGCGCCAAACCGAGCAGATCATGATCGAACAGGGGCAGATCCGGGAGGCGGTGAGGGTGGAGAGGGCCTTGAGACCTGCCTTTTGAACTGGAAAAAGTACTAGAAATGCCTGAAATGCCTAAAATGAGCTAAAATGCCTAAAATTTGTGGCGATCGAACTGCAGCGCATTCGTTTTTCGTCGCCGTTTGCTTGAAAGATTGAAATGCGCTTGGCCAAAAATCTCATGAGATGCCCTATGCCGCTCATTTTAGGCATTTTAGGCATTATAGCTCATTTTAGGCATTTGTATCGTCTTCCTCCCCGAACATCTTCAGTTGGTCGGGGGTCATCTTCTCGAAATGCTCCAGGAACAGCTCGACCTGCTGGCTGAGATAGCCGGTGCGGTCCAGGTGGTCCATTTTCCACTGGTAGATGTCCCGGTGAAGCCGACGGCTGTCTTCGGACAGGGCATCGATGACCTGCTGGCGAACCGGCTCCCATAAGAGATGCGCCTCTTCTATTGGCAGCGATTCCTTTTCAAAGCGCCAGCGGCAGTAGCGATCCCACCAGAAAGAAGGACGGACGTCGTTGGTGGCTCCCCCTTCAAAATAAAAGCTGACCCATTCCAATTGGGGCAGCTGGATGTTCAGGTCACGAGCGATGTCGCGCAGCACCCTTTTTCCCTCGGGGGTATGCGTGTCCAGGGCCACCCAGTAGGGAAAGCTTTTGTCCCGGCAGTCGGCCGGCGCCGGAATCGGCGGATCGCCCTGGAGGGCCAGGTAAGCGGCCGCCCGTATGATGGAACGATCCCTGGGCAGGCCGGCGTTTCGAAAATGAAAGGCTCGGTCGAGCAAAGCGGAGGCGGTTTCGGTTTTCTTTTCCGCTCTCACCCATTGCCAGAAATCCTCGGGCCGATCCACGGCTTCTGCTACGATTCGAAGGTCGCGGTCTTGGGCGGACCCGTCGAGAACGCTTCGATTGCCTTCCGCCAGGCGGTGCGCCAGAAAGCCGAGACCACTGGCGTCTTTTGCCTTTGTCGACCGGGCGGCACGCACCAACGCGGCCACCTTGCTGTGAAAGCGCTTGTTGAAAACCAGGGTGTGGCCCAGGGGCCAGCATTCTTCGAAGGTGATGACCGCCGCACGCTCCCGGACCCAGTTTTTTTCTCGGGGGCCGAGGTTTTCCAGAAAGGCGCAGGTGGTGACCACCAGGGCGTCGTTTCCCCGACGGACGGCTTTCTGAAGAAGCGACCGGTACCGGGCATGGGCGTCGGTTTCGTCTCGAGTCATCATAATTACTTGCAGTGTTTTTCCAGCTCGTCGATCCAGGTGCGGTCCGACAGGCTGACGCCGCTGCGGTAGGAGCTCCGGCTGACCAGGTGAGCGGCCACGGGTGCGGTGAGCAGCAGCAGGGCGATGACCGTGGCGGCCCTCAGCGAGACGCCCAACTGGCGGTAGAACACCGCCTCGGCCACCAGAAGCAGGCCGGCGCCGAGGGTGCCGGCTTTGGTGGCGGCGTGCATGCGGGTCAGGGGGTCGGGCAATCGTACGATACCCACGGCGGCCACCAGGCAGAAGATGCTGCCGATGAGCATCAATATGCCGGTAAGCACATCATTCATCGGAAACCTCCCCTTTGCATCGGTCGGCTTGCCCGCGCGTGGCCCTGGAGATGAAGCGGGCCAAGGCGATGGCGCCCAGAAAGGCGATACAGGCATAGGCGATGGCCACATCCAGATAGCTGGTCTCCGGGGCGATAATCGAAGCCGCCACCAGAAACGCCACCACGAGGACCGACATCAGGTCCATGGCGATGACCCGGTCGGCTGCCGTGGGGCCTTTTGCCAGTCGCCAGAGCACCAGCGCCAGGGCCGCCACCAAAAGGACTACCGAGATCCGTTCGCAAACCGATAAAAAGGCGGCCTCCGGTGTCATTTCCGCGTCACCTCCAATACGCGCCGTTCCAGGCCGTTTTTGATGTCGGTCCGGGCGGTTTCCACATCATCGAGAAACATGACGTGGACATACAGGGTTTTTCGGTCTTCGGACAGGTCAACGCTCAGGGTGCCGGGGGTAAGGGAGATCAAATTCGCCAGGATAAATATTTCCAGATTCGTGCTGACCGACAGCGGTACACCGATGATGCCGGGCCGGTTGATATGCCCGGGGGTAATCACGTCCCATAGAACGCGAAGATTGGACACCATCAGTTCCCTGAGAAAGTATCCGGCCAGTTGGATGGTTTTGGGGAGCTTGGCGAAGTACCGGGTGTCCGGGTAGAGAGGTTTGGACAGCCACAGGGCGGCATAGCCCAACACAAAACCCAGCAGAAAGATGCCGATGCTGCCGCTGCCCAGAAGGGCGGTAAACATGACGGCAAAGACGACGTTGAGAATGAAAAGGCTCATCGGGCGCCTCTCAGCACTGCGCTGACATACGGTTCGGGGTCCAGCAGCTGCCCGGCGGCGATGACCGAAAACCGGATGACCGGCTCCATAAAAATACCCAGCAGCACGGTGATCATTGCAAGCGCCAACACCGGACCCAACATCCATGCCGACAGCCGGGACCGGCCGGAAGACCGGGAGCCTTCGGCGGGCGACGGCTTCCAGAAGACCTCGGACCAGATCTTGATCATGGAAAAGACGGTGAGCAGCCCGACCAGGGCCGCCAGGACCGCCAGGGTGTAATATTGGCTGTCGATTCCGGCCTTGATGATCAGAAGTTTGGCCCAGAAGCCGGAAAGCGGCGGAAATCCGGCCAGAGCAAAGGCCGGGATGATGAAACCAACCGCGACCAGACCGTGGGACTTGTACAACCCGCCGACATGTTTCAAGTGAAAGCTGCCGCCGGCCTGCCGGACGAGTCCGCTGACCAGAAAAAGGTTGGCTTTGACGATGATGTGATGCACGAGATAGACGATGGCGCCTGCCAGGGCGAGCGGTGTGAACATCGCCAGGCCCAGGACCATATAGCCGACCTGGCTGATGATGTGAAACGACAGGATCCGGCGCATCTCCATCTGGGCGGCGGCGCCCACAACCCCGAAGAGCATGGTCAAGGCGGCGACGACCAGCAGGGTGTTGTGGGTGACGCCCGTGTCGTGGGTGAAGACCAGTGTAAACATCCGGATGATGGCATACACGCCGACCTTGGTCAGCATGCCGGCAAAAAAGGCCGACACGGAGACCGGCAGGGTCGGATAGGCTGCCGGCAGCCAGAAAAACAGGGGAAACAGGGCCGCCTTGATGCCGAAGGCGGCCATCAACAGCATGGCGGCGGCGGTGAGCAGGTCGGTGTTTTGCACACCGGCGGCTTTGGCGTGCAGGTCGGCCATGTTCAGGGTGCCGGTCAGGCCGTAGATCAGTCCGATGGCGGTGAGGAAAAACAGCGTGGAGATCAAGTTGATGGTGACATATTTGACCGCGCCGGGCAGGAGGCCCGGGCCGCGGCCCATGACCAGCAGACCGAAGGAGGCCATCAGCATGACCTCGAACCAGACATACAGGTTGAACAGGTCTCCGGTGAGAAACGCACCGCAGAGGGCGGCGGCCAGCAGCTGCATGAAGGAATAAAACCCGAGGCCCACCTGACGGTCATCGATGTCCCTGCGGGCGTAGACGGTGACGGCGGTGTGAATCACGGCCGTGATGACCACCATTGCGGCGCTCAGGTAGTCGACCGCCAGGCAGATGCCGAAGGGAGCCGGCCAGTTGCCGATCCACACGGCCACGACCCCTTGGCGCAAAACAGCCCCCATGAGCAGGACGGCGACCATCAGGTGCACGACGGCGCCGGCAATTGCCAGCATATGCGCCCGTTTTTCGTCTCCCCGCAGCAGCACCGAGAGGATCGCCACGGCCATGGGCAGGAGGATGGGAATCACCGGCAATATCTTCATGACGGATCGCTTTCGGCGCTTCGGCCGGCGGAAGCCGCATGCAAACTTCCGTCACCGGTTTCATCCAAAAAGGGCGGGTCGTCTGTATCCTGGGATCCGGTTCGGAGATAGGCTCCGTTGAGCAGGACCAGCAAGAAGGTGACCATGGCAAATCCGATGACGATGGCGGTCAGGATCAGGGCCTGGGGCAGTGCATTGGACGCTGGAACGCTTAAGGTGGTCTGGCCCTCGGCAATCAGCGGCGGATGGACGTTTTCCAGTCGTCCTGCGGTAAAAATCAGCAGATTGACGGCATTGCTGATCAGCGAGAGACCGAAAACGAACCTGACCAGCACGCCCGACAGCATCAGATAGAGGCCGGCGGCAAACAGCAAACCGACCAGGCAGGCAAGCAGCGCTTCCATCTTTAGGTTTCCTCCAATGCCAGCAGGACGGCCAGGATGGCCCCGAAAACGGCCAAAAATACGCCGATGTCAAAGAGGATCGGGGTGCCCACCGCGATGTCCGAAGTGATGTTCCACCAGATTCCGGTCAGAAAGGGGCTTGCGGCAAGCAGGCCGGGGATTCCCGCGGCCGCTGCCGTGGCCAGCCCGGCCATGGCGATCACCGCCGGCCGCAGGCGAACGGCGCGGCGCACCTTGTCCGGCCCCTCTGCGATGCCGAACAGGGCAAATGCCGTGGCCGCCACCAGGGCGCCGGCAAAACCGCCGCCGGGTTCGTGGTGGCCTCGCAGAAGCAGGTACGCGGCAAAGACGATGATCACCCCGACCATCAGGAAGGCGGCCGTCTTTAATATGACCGACTGGACCTGGTCGCTTTCTTCCCTCTGTCCTGCAAAATTGCGGATCAAGGCCACGCCTCCCAGGGAGGCCAGCACCACCACGGTGATTTCGCCCAGGGTGTCCAGGCTTCTGAAATCCACCAGGATGACATTGACGATGTTGCGGCCGTGGGCCGCCGCATAGCTGTTGTTTTCGAAAAATTCGGTCAGGGAGCGGTCCAGCGGGCCTTGAGTGACCCCCATGAGCAAAGAGGCGATCAGCAGCCCGGCAGCCAGCGAAAGGGCGGCATCCAGTGCCCGGCGCGGCGCCGGCCGTTTTTTGGCCTCCTCGAGCGGCGGCAGTCTCAGCAGCACCAACGAGACGATGATCACGGTGAGCGTCTCCACCAGCAGCTGGGTCAGGGCGATGTCCGGCGCCCCGAACAGCAGAAATGTCAGGGCGACCCCGGCACCCACGCCGCCCAGCCCGCCGATTGCCGCCAGACGATGCCTTGCCGTAACCACCACCGCCGCAGCGGCGGCAATCAGCCCCCCCAGGCCGACGGCTGCAAAGGAGCCCCCCGTGCCCGGAATTCGGAGGGCGGAAAGGGCGTTCCCGATCCAGGGCCAAGCCACGGCGGCGATCGTGACGAGAAAAATCAGCGACAGGTAGGCATGCAGCGATCCGTTTTGCAGACGGTGGGTCACCCCGGCCGCGGTCTTCAGAAACAGGTCGAGGCCGCCCTGGTACAGCCGTTCGGTGGTGACCGGCAGCCGATCCAACGCTGCGGCTGTCACCTTTCGGACCGCGCCCCGGAAAAAGTAGATCAATCCGCCAAGGGTCAGTGTGGCGATGCTCAGAAGCAGCGGGGTGTTGATGCCGTGATACAGGGAGAGACGGATTTGTTCCGTTCCCGGGTCGAAGGTCCGCACCGCCGGTTCGATCAGGTTGGCCGACACCCACCAGGGAATGATGCCGAACACGATTCCTAAAATTCCCATGACGGCCGGGCCCAGCCTCATGGTCAAAGGCGCCTCGGCGACCTGCCCCAATTGCTTCGGCCGCCTGCCGAAAAACGGCCCGAGAAAGATAATGCCGGACACGGCGGTCATCAGGGAATTGGACAGCACGGCGGACGTTGTGGCGAATACGGGAAACATGTCTTCGGCCAGGGCGCCCTTGTACATGATTTCCTTGCCGATGAACCCGAAAAACAGCGGAAAGCCGGCCATGGACATGGCTGCGGCGGCCACGGCCAGGGCAGTCAGCGGCATCTGCCGCCACAGGCCGCCCAACCGATCGAGTTCTCGGGTCCCTGTCTGGTGGTCGATGCTGCCCACAGCCAGAAACAAAGACGCCTTGTACAGGGCGTGGACCAGCAAAAACGTGGCAGCGGCGGTCAGCGACTCCGCGCCCTGTCCGCCGAGAAACATGGTCAGCACCCCTAACGCCATGATGGTCGTGTAGGCAAGGACCCGTTTCAGATCGCGGGGGGCAAGGGCCTGCAACGCTCCCCACAGGGCCGTGACTCCGCCGATCACCACCAGGGTGCCCATCCATAGCGGGGTGCCGCCCAGCAGCGGATGAAACCGCATCAGCAGGTAGATGCCGGCTTTCACCATGGTGGCGGCATGCAGAAAGGCACTGATGGGCGTAGGCGCGCTCATGGCATTGGGCAGCCAAAAGTGAAATGGGAACTGGGCGGATTTGGTCGTCGCGCCCAGGAGTACGGACAGAAAAATGAATGGGTACAGGCCGTGGCCGCGGATCTGATCGCCGGCGTCGACCCATTGGCTGAGGGTGAAGGAGCCGCCGGCCGCCTTGAGCAGAAAAATTCCCACCAGCAGGGCCAACCCGCCTGCGCCGGTGACCAGCATGGCTTGGCGTGCGTTGTCCCGGGCCGTTTCCGATTCGTTTTCAAAGCCGATCAGCAGGTAGGAAAACACGGTGGTGCCTTCCCAGAAAACGAACAGCAGCAGCAGGTTGTCTGCCGTGACGACCCCCAGCATGGAGATCATAAAGGCGTGAAGGAAGAAAAAGAAGCGGTTGCAGTGGGGGTGGCCGGCCATGTAACTGGAGGAATAGAGGGACACGAACACACCGGCCCCGGTAACGATCAGGCCAAAGAGCAGACTCAGCCCGTCGAGGCGAAACCGCAGGTACAGGTCGATGCTCGGCATCCAGGGCCATTGAACCTGAAGCACCTCCCCGCGCACCACCGCCGGCCAAGCGGTGCACAGTCCGGCAAAAAGCAGCAGCGGCAGGGCCGTTGAGGCCAGGCCGGTTTTGCTCGCGCCGCGGTGGTGGCTGCCGTGCGGGTTCGCCATTTTCTCGCTCACTGGGACAAAAACAGGGGCCGGTCTGCGTTTTTGATGGTTTCCAGAACCGTGTCGCCCAGAAGGCGCCTGAGCAGCGCCGTTTGCACGCTGTTTCCCATAACGATCAGGTCCGAGTCGGTCTGGCGGGCGAAGTCTAACAAGCCTTGGCGGGCATAGCCGTCCACCATGTCGGTCTGCACCGTAAACCCGTGGGCCTGGCAGAAATCGGCGGCGTCGTTGAGCAAAAAGGGCTCCCTTTCCGCGCCTTCCTTGAAATGGACGATGTGAAGCGCAACCCCGGGCCACGGGTTCAGGTGAAGAAAGTGGCGCATCGCCTTGGCCGATTCCATCGAGCCGCTGTAGGCGATCAGCGCTTTTTTGACGGGCCGGTAGGCTTCCGCCACCGCCAGGATGGGGCGGACTCCCTGGGTCACGAGCTTGATGATGGCCTTGTTCGGATCGGTGGTAAATCCGTAGTCGAAGATGCTGCGCAGACCAAAGATCGTCAGGTCGTGGTAGCGGGCTGCGGAGATCATGGCGGCAAAGGGGTCCTGCTTTTCATATTCGATGCGGCGGCAGACCACCTGGTGATCGCCACATTGCTTCTTGAAGGCCTCGACCGCCTGTTCGGTCGCCTCCTGGGTGACCTGGCGCTTTTTTTCCCGCATTCGCTGGGCGTAGGCACCGCCGCCGGCAGGCACCGGGCCCACCTTGTCCAGCTTGCTGGTGTCCACAACGGTGACACCGGTGGTCTGCGCATGGTGCCGTTCGCCCAGCTCCGTTGCGGATTCGGTTGCCGCTGCGGTAAACGGTGTGCCGCCTAAACCGACGAGTATTCGTTTGATCATGGTTCGTTTCTCCTCCGGCGACTCAGTGCCGACCTGCGCGCATCGTTGGGGGGGCATGTGACGCAGCACCGGCTGTCCGTGTTTCTCCATCCGATCCTCCCCGAGAATTTGACACGCCATGGGCGTGGCTGCCGCAATCGGTCAAAAAAGAAAAACAGTCAAGGCGGGGCGGTTCTTTGTTTATTTTGCTCATTTCTGTAGACAATTGCAAGTGACAAGGAATTCCATCAGGCATCCGATTCACTTCCTACGGCCGCCGCCGGCCTGTCGAACGCGCTTCGGTCAGCCGCCTTTCTATCTCATCGCGGACCCTGTCCCGAAGTTGCACAGCAGATAGCTTTCGTACGGCGTCGTGGGGGATCGGCGGGCCGAACACGACTGCGACGAGCCCCGGCCGAATCAGAAAACGTCCCTTGGGCTGAAACCGGAAAAGACCGCTCATGGCAAATGGAACGATGTCTGCCTTGGCTGCCAGCGCCAGGTGAAAGGGCCCCATCTTGAAATCGCCCAGTTTTCCGTTTCGGGTCCGGTGGCCTTCGGGAAGGATCACAATGGAGGTCCCCGACTGGAGGCGGCTTCGGGCGGCGTCCAAAACGGTGATCGCCTTTGCCCGGTCCCGGCGCGGTATGGGGATGTTTCCCCAGCGGCGGGTGAGACTCCCCCACAGGGGAAGGGTGAAATGGGAGGCGGCTTCCACCCCGACGGCAAAAAAGGGGAGGGCGGCCGGGACCGCGAACAGGTCGAAGAGGCTCTGGTGATTGCCCAAAAACAGATAGGCCCGTTTTGGATCAAGCCGCTGCTGACCGGAGATGGCTACCGGCGCCCCCATGATCCGGAGAAGGATCTTCGTCAGCACGCCGACCACGGGAAAGAGACGGCGCGGAGAAGAGATCGACAAACCGAACGACAGCACCGAAAAGCAGACCAGAAACCAGATCAGTCCGGCGGTCCAGAGCAGAGAGGAACCGAAGATTTCTATCGGGTAAAGTATCGCACGCATCGAGGCAACACCTGAATATCGACGGGAGTCGTTCCAAAAAGCTCACCGTCGGGCAGCAGCCCAAGGGGTGATGCGCTGGAAATCCGGGCGGTTTTGCCCCGGATGACCCGCACCGCCCGATTTGCCAGATGAGTTCCCCGGTAGATGAGCGGAAAGGCCCGGAGCAGCTGGATCGATGTCATCGGACCTACCAGAACCGCATCGAACGCTTCGTCATCGAGTCGGGCATCCGGGGCCATGAGCATGCTGCCACCGGTGTATCTTGAATTGCAGAACTCGAGGAAACAAAAGGGTCCGCTGAAATCCCTTCCATCGATTTCCAACCGGACCTGCTGCGGGCGCATCGACAGCATTCGGTAAAATACGCCGATCACGTAGCTCAGGTCTCCGGCCCGGCTAAACCGTGCCGCGGTGGCGGCTGCGTCGGTGACGAATCCGATGCCCATCAGGTTGGTGAATACGGCATCAGAGCCGTTGCAGGAAAAACGGCAAAGGTCGACGCGGCGAATCTTTCCGGCTGCCAGGGCCCTTACCGTGTCAGCGGCGGAAATCAGATTCAGGTCCCGGGCAAAGGAGTTGCCCCGGCCCATGGGGATGACCGCAACCGGGGGCAGTGCTTCGATGCCGAAGCGTCGGATCAGGCCGTTGAGAACGTGGAAGTGGGTGCCGTCGCCTCCCAGGCAGGCGATGGCGTCGAAGCGCTCGGGGCGCAGCTTGGAAATCAGCCCGGAGAGCTGACTCAGATGCCGGGCAGCAAGCACTGTCGGCCGAATGCCGATGTCTGCCATGTGCTGTGCAACCGCTCGAACCCCCGGAGCCGTGCGTCTGCCGGTGGTCCTCAAGTTGGCGAACAGGGCAAGGTTCATGGGGTAGGTCCGGGGTCCGGGTTCTGAAGTTCAAAGGTTCAGAGGTTCGGGGTTCGGGGTTCAGAGGTTCAAGAACCAGACGTCAGGAGCTGCCAGATATCGGATGTCGGATGTCAGATGTCAGAAAGACAAAAAGACAGCAAACCGTCAGGGCCGACATCTGACATCC
>Ga0272443_10002942_pt1 | contig 20839 bp, 19 predicted proteins | sample SSMAcet12_FD_193581 | JGI IMG/M metagenome (GOLD analysis project Ga0272443, IMG submission 193581) | Marine sediment archaeal communities from Little Sippewissett salt marsh, Falmouth, MA, United States - SSM-Acet-12 | ecosystem: Environmental > Aquatic > Marine > Wetlands > Sediment ... | reverse complement strand
TTCAACTGACAACAGACAGCAATGGTGATATTTCTCTTGTTCCGAATGGTACTGGGGTTGTTAAGTTACATACTCACTGGCAGTTTGACGATTTAGCTTTTACTGCCCTAACGGATAATGATACTACCTTCAATGCATATGCGGGTAAGAATATTACCATTGAATCTGTTACATTTGATGGTGGAGTTGTTGGCTCTGTATCTAGCCTTACCTTTAATCTTGGCACGACTGTAAATGAGTTTAGCATTGATGGTACGCTTGGTGATAACTCAGATGATGCAGTGCCTACTGAGAAGGCAGTTAAAACATATGTTGATACTGTAGCTGCTGCGCAGGATGAGTTTATTGAGCTTACTGATACTCCTGGAAGTTACACAACTGCCAATGCGCTTTATACTACTAATGGAACACCTGATGCTATTATTGAGACTACAGTTATTCTGACTGAGGCTGCTAATACTTTTAACATTACGAAGGGAACCGCAAGTCTTGATATTGCTGCTGGTGCTGCTCTTGATGTGGATGCTAATTTGTCAGTAGAGGCCGCGTCTGCTATCAACCAAGATGTTACCTCAGATGCAAAGCCAGAGTTTGCTGGAGTAACACTTACGGCAGAAGTTGATTTATCTACCGGGGTCGTTCTTGACTGGAACTCAACAGACAAGCTTACACATTCAGCAAACATGATGACCCTTTCCGGATTTACATCATGGGACTTTGGCGCTGTAGCAACGCTTGATTTTGATGCTGGAGTTGTGTTTACCCCTGCTGGCAATGCTAATCAGTTGAATCTACTTGCTGGTGGTCAGAACATCATGGGTGCGGCTACTGCTCTTGGGGCAACAGCCGTTGGACATCTTGAGCTTCAAAAAGAAAATGCTCCTGGTGCCCTGTATTTGGCAAGGGCTGATGCTGACTTATCTGACGGCGAGAATCTTGGGGCTATTCGATGGGTTGGAAATGATACGCAATGGGTCACTTCTCAACTTGCTTCTGAAATAAGAACAGAGGTTAGCGGGGCACAGGCTGGTGCTCACCCCAAAGCGGATATTTGGTTTTATACTGCCAATACCGCCGCCGCCGATGTATCTGCTGGAATCCATGCAGACGGAATGCTTGACCTATATGGTGGGACCATCACTATTCTGGCGGGTGCGGATGATGAGGCAAAAACGCGCGGGGCAACAAGCAATAAGCAGTTTACCCTCGCCATGCCTCACTATAAGCTTGCAGAGGACTATGTTGGATTAATTCATGGTGATGTTACCAATGTTTCATCAATTCTCAACTTGGGCGGTATTTCGACAAATTACAATGCAGCATCATTTATTAGGATACTCGGAACAAGTGACTTTGAAGATAAAACAAAAGTTGCGGAAATAGCAAGATTTCAGGGTGGTGCTGGTGTTGCCCAGGTGATGGGGTTGGGGAATAGTTCGCTGGAAAGCTGGAAGTCTGATTTCACGGCGTTGCAGATTGGCACGAATGGTACATTATATAACTACAATACAGGAACACAAAACACCCAACTTGGCCACAATATCTATTATAGTTCTGGCAATGCCTATCGTGCTATTACAGGCGATGCCGCTGCAAGAATCTTTATGGATGACAACGGCACAATTCAGTTTACTGTATATGGTGCGCCTGCGGCTTTTGCTGGTGATGGGTCTGCCTCAGACAATTTTAGTTCAAGCACAACCGCCCTGACCATTGCCAATGATGCAAGTGCTACCTTTGGTGGGGATGTTTATCTCAACGAATCAAAGGATTTATATATAGTTGGTGCTGAATCAGACAAAGCCACAATATATATGTATGCAGATGAAGGTGATGACAATCTCGATAAATGGCGTGTTCGGGCTGGCGATGGTGGCTCGTTCACTATAGCTAATTACGGTTCAGGGGCATACAATTCAAGAATCACAATTGAATCAGATGTTGCTGATAACGGCCTTATCACTCTTAATGGTGGAACAGCAGGGGTTGATATTCGGGATGTGCTTACTATTACTGGAGCACAGGCTGATGCCGCAGTTTTAAATTTGTTTGCTGATGAAGGCGATGATAATGCTGACAAAGTTAGAACCGTCATGGAAGCAGGTGGTGCCTGGGCCTTTCAAACATATAGATCAGGTTCATGGACAGATGTATTCGAGTTGAGCCCCGATGCCGCCGGTGGTGGTACTGCTTCTTTTCCTGGAATTGGGTCAAATAAGACGATCACGGTTAATATTTCCGGTGGCACACGCATAACTTGCGCGCAAACGTATGGCAGCAACTACGGGTTATATGTAACAAGGCTTGATAGTTTGGCTGATTGGCAAGTATATTTTGACGGCACCAATGATGGAATTTATTATAACACATTCCCAAGTGGGCCACCAAGCTATCACGAACATATATTTCAAGTGCAGGGTGGTGAGTCTTTTAGAGTTACAAGAAACACTGGCGTGTCCGGGTTTGATGGTGGAAGATTCACCGGTGCCGAAGGGCAAGCAGTAGAACTTCACTTATATGCGGATGAAGGTGATGACAATGCCGATAAGTGGCGTCATGCGGTTGCTGATGGCGGAGTTTATACTCTAGAGCACTATGGCACCGGAAGCTGGGTTGCAAATTTAACTCATTCAGCCACAGCACTTTCTCCCGGTGTTACGGATGCACAGGCTTTGGGCACCACAAGTTTAATGTGGTCTGATTTATTTCTTGCCTCTGGCGGAGTTATAAATTGGAATGATGGGAATGTAACTCAAACTCACTCAGCATTACAGATGGAGTGGAGCATTGGTGATAATACTTTCACAATGAGTGATGGAGCATTCACTATTACTGCTGGGGAAGGTGATGGTGCTTATTTATATCTTTATGCCGATCAGGGTGATGACAATGATGATAAATATCGCCTTCAGGTTAATACTTCTGGAAACTTTAGCATTGAGTCTTATTCTGATGGAAGCTGGGATGCTGATTTTAATTATGACGGGAGTGCTGGAACATTTGGGTTCGGCACAGGTGCTCAATCTACAAATTTATTTTCAATAACTTCTACAAACAATATTACCAAAACCATATATGTATCTCATGCTGATGACGGCACAACTAATCCCGTGATTTTTGACATGACTTTATCTCACACATCTGGAGATACAACATCAATTTATGGTATAAATCAATCAATCGGAGCACAGGCTGGGTCCCCCAAAACCGGCACCATACAATATGCTTATGGTTATTATATGTCACTTGTCGGTAGTGATAACTCAGCAATAGTCCGAAATGCTTATGGCTTATATATCAATAAGGTGAAAGCGATAAATACAGATGCAGGCAATGACCATTATGCTTATGGCATTTACATTGCTGATGGCATAGCAGCTTCCGGTGGTGATAACAATTATGCCTATGCAATTTACTCATTAGCTCAGGAACCATCATTGCTGAGTGGTGAATTGCTTATGGCAAACCAGACTGCCCCATCGGCAGTTACTGGTTTTGCCCAGCTTTATGCGGCAACTGACACGGACGTTGAGTTGTACGGCATGGATGACGCTGGCAACGCCACCAAGCTCACACCACATGATGATCTGGGTGAATGGGAGTTTTATTCCAAGAATTGCAAGACAGGTCGGGTGGTTAATGTAAAAATGGAGAAGCTGGTCAGATTTCTTGATGAACAATTCGGCACGGACTTCTTCAATGAATGGACTGAAGAAATTGCGGAAGCATAGCAGACGTTGATTCGTTTGTGCTCAACTTTATGCGAAAGGACTGAACTGATGAGCGTCTTCCCAGGGTATAAGCCGAAGTTTGAAGTCAACAACGACTTTGCTAAGCTGGTGTTCAGTTTTCACAATGTTGTAGGTCATTTCTTTGGTTCAATGCTTATGGCTTTTCTGTTCTCACTTTTGCATAAAAGTCCAATTCTAGGCTTTCGTGATAGCTACGGTTTCTGGTTTGCTTGGGAAGTTGGTGATGGATGGAAGCCGTGGTGGAATGACAAGCGGTATAAACACTACAATACTGACCCAGGCTTAAAGGCCTGGTTCATAGCGAATTTTTTATTGTCAGATAAGTTTTCTATGCAGGACGCTTTCGTGTGGGACTTGTTTGGCGCTTTAATAGGTACGGTATTGGGTTCGGCTACCCTTTATCTTTTTAACTAAACAGAGGAGAAAGTACAATGAGTGATGTAAAACTGAAAGACCTTATTGATGGTATGTCTGGACTAGAGAAGCTTTGTGCGACTAATCTAAAGAATCTGGTTATGTCACGAAAGCTTGGAATGCTCAAACGTGAAATCCTGGAACATGTTGAGGAGTTTCAGAAGGTCCAAGAAAAGGCTTTTAAAGAAGCAGGTGCAGTTACTAAGACTGCTAATACTAAGATGGGTCCACGATCCTATTATACTTTTGATGATGATGCCGAAAACAAGACTAAAGCTGTAAATGATTCTCTTAAGGATACTCTTGAGGATACTATCGAGCTTCCTGAGATTCCGAAGATCACTCTTGATATGCTTAAGAAAGAAGAACATACTCTTACTCCAAATGATTTTCTAGCGTTGAGTTGGCTGATAGAAGAATAGAAAGGTCTTACTGTGTCTGGACACGATTGGTTGTTAGCTACTTTGGGCTTTATGCAAGCTGTTATGGTAGTCGCATTAGGATGGTTCATTAAGTTACTCTTTAGATTCAGCGAAAGCTTAACTGCTTTGAGGGTTGAAATGAGAGAAGATAACATCATAAGGGACGATCGTATTCGTACTTTAGAACAAGCACAGGTCAGGGACAATGAACGTTGGGAACATCTCAAGGAAAATATGAGTGAGATGAAGGAAAATATCTCAAGCGGTTTTACAGAGCTAAAGGGTTGGCTCGGACGTCTTGAGAAAAAGTTAGGTAGCTAGAGGAGTCTATTATGCCTTTCAACGCTTTAAAAACTATGATTTTGTCTTGGGCACTTGGTCAGCTGATTGTAATGCTCGCAAAATATGAGGATAGTATTGTAGAATATGTTAATAAGAAAGTTAACATTCCACGCTTAGATGAGGAAGATGAAGCAAAGGTCTATCGCAGCATTCTTCGTGCGATTCAGATGTTTGTAAAGGGTGAGTAAGTTGATGCTCACTGTTTACTTCTCTGAGAAGGAACTTGCCTGTCCATGTTGTGGAGAGATTCATATGGATAAGAAGTTTATGCAACTTCTAGAGCGTACTAGAATGTATGCGCAGATTCCTATGAATGTAAATTCTGGTTACAGATGTGAAAAACATAATGCTGATCCAGAAGTCGGTGGTAAACCGAACTCTTCACATCTTAGAGGCAAAGCTGCTGATATTGCAATTGCAACATCTTCTCAGCGTTTTACGATTCTAGCCGCTGCTATAAAAGCTGGGTTTACTAGAATAGGTATTGGTAAAACCTTCATCCATCTTGACTCGGATGACACGAAAGCACAAGAGGTTTCTTGGATTTACTAGCATGTATGTTCAAATTTTGATCAAGGATGTAAAAGGAGAAGAGGGTCTATTCTCCTCTGTAGACCAGGGTAAGAGAGGTTCTGCCTGTGTTGTAGGACCTCTCCCTCTTTATAACTATGCAATCTAGTATAATTACACAGCAACAAGACCCTGTGGTTAGGGCAATTTTAGAGCAGACGTATCTGCGTACAGATAAGTATGCTAAGACTTTTTATCCTAACAGATTTAATCTGCCTTTTAATCATATACTTCATGCCCCTATTTTTGAAGTAATAGACGCTGTTAATCCAGATGGTACTCCAAAATATCAGAAGATTGCAATTAAGGCACCTAGGGGTGTGGGTAAAAGTTCTATTGCTAAAACAGTTGCAGCCAAACGGATGCGTTTCCAGGCCTGCAGGTATCTTGTTTATATTGGTAAGACTTTTGATTTTGCTAGTCAGCAGACAGAGAACATTAAAAATGGGATGCTGCAGAACAAGATAGAAAATAAGATTTTTGGTAACATTAAGATTTCTGCTGGTGATGCTGACTTTTCAGCTACCTTTAGTAAGAAATCTTGGATGACCTCTTACGGAAATATAGTATTTCCTCGTGGTGTTAATCAGCCTGTTCGTGGTCTGCTTTTTGATTATGAGGGATTTTCTTATCGTCCTGACCTTATAATTGTCGACGATCTGGAAGATAAAAAGGAAATTCTTAATGATACTTTTCGTGCTGAATTAGAAGAATGGTTCTTTGCTGATGTAGTTAAAAGTGTACCTCTTGAGGGTGTTTCTAGGAATTGGCAGATTATTTATATCGATACTTTAAAACACTCTGACTCTCTGTTGCAGAAGCTTATTGATAATCCGGAATGGAAGACAGTAGAACTTTCAATTTGTGATGACGAATTCAAATCTTATGCTCCTGAATTCATGTCAGATGAGGCAATTCAAAATGAACTTAGAGAGGCAGAGCTTAATCCTCTTTTGTTAGATGTTTTTTATCAAGAACGTATGGGCAAACCTATCAGCGAGAAAAATCGTACCTTTAAGCCTGAGTTCTTTAAACGATATACTGAAACTTCTCCTGAGTTTCGTAGAGAGATGATTAACGGTGAGATTCAAACTGTTGTTCTACATGATCCTGCGAAAGAGGTAAACCCCTCTAATGCTGATACAGCTATTGCTACTATAGGAGTTAATGTACGTCGTAGGAAAATTTATATTCGGGATATTGTTGCCGATAAACTTCATCCGGAAGCACAGTATAAAACTGGCGCAGATAAAATAGAACAGTATAATGCAATTCTTCTAGGTGTGGAAGAAAACAGTCTGCATGAGTTTATTGCTTATCCATTTAAAGAGTATCTAAATCAAAGGGATATTGAAGTTGAGTGGATGAACCTTAAACCAAGGAGAGGCTCTTCTAAAGGCACAGGAAAGATAGAGAAGATTGGCGGATTAATTTCCTTCTATGAAGTTGGAATGATTTACCACAATGTCGATCTACCAGCTCATCCAGAAAAGCCTCATCAAGACATTCTAGAAGGGCAACTTTTAGATTATCCTAGGGGAAAACGGGTTGATGTGGCAGACGTAGTTTCTTATATTATACAGGTTTTAAATGAGTTCTTTGTGTACTTTGATACCCTTGGACCTGACATGCTGGAGGCTCGCTTAGAGGAGCAGGCTTTATCTGAAGAGGAGCATTACTATGAAACAGCAGAAGAGTTGCCAAACGATTGGGCTACAATGAAATGAAAAACAAATTTCAGGCTACATACAGTAAAGATGGTTTATCGGCACATAAGTACCGCTATAAGTATCCTTTTGGTTTGAACCTAGATCCTAATGGTGAGTATCATAAGCAATTGCTGACTGCTATAAAGTCATTTATTCAGCAAGGATACAATCACGTTTCACAAAGATTCTCTGATTGGGATGCTATTTCTAACACTCTTACTGCCTATATTTCTTCTAGTGAGGCTGAGAATATTAAAAAAACTACTGTATCCAGCCCTCTTATTGTGCCTATTAGTTTTGCCAGTTTGCAAACTCTTTTGACCTTCATGATGTCTTTCTTTTTGCGTGAGCCAGTATTTAGGTATACAGGTACTGGAGGGGACTCAAAGGACAGGATAGGTGCTTTACTGCTTGAGATGCTTGTCCACCAACAAGTTCGCCGTGAGGCAATGGGCTTAAATTTTCATACTTTCTTTCGTGATGCCTATAGCTATGGTTATGGTGTTATGGTACCTTCCTGGATTACGCAAAGTAGGATTATTCGTAAAGAGAAGGACGTAATGCAACAGGGCCTTTTTGGTTCATATAGAGTTAAACGTATAGAGGAAGTAGAAGAAGTTACCTATGAAGGTAATAAACTTTCAAATGTTGACCCCTACACATTTTTCTTTGATCCCTCTGTTTCTATTTCAGATATACAGGATGCTGAATACTTTTCTTATCTTGAGCGTACTAACCTTACGTCACTGATGAAGCTAGATGACCCAAAACTTAAAAGAAATGACGGTCTTTTTAATATTAAGTACTTACGTCATATCGATGGAAAAAGCAAATGGTATTATGAGGGTGGTACTGTAAAACAGAAGAAAGGAGATTCCCTAGAGAGTTTTTATTCACCAACTACTCCCTCTACGCAGGATGTTATACATACTTTTATAGATCTTATTCCTAGTGAATGGGGACTTGATTCAAGTACTGAAGTGGAAACATGGCTTTTCTCTATCTCAGGTGATGAAGTAATTATCGATGTGCGTCCAATAAATTCTGAGCATGGTAAGAAGGATATTGTCACTGGATCTCCTGATTTTGATGGCTATTCTGCTACTCCTACTTCCAGATTGGAAATGATATGGCCTTTGCAAGATACAATGGACTGGCTTTTCACTTCTCATATTGCTAACGTAAAGAAAGCTATCAATGATATGCTTGTTGTAGACCCAAGAATGGTCTACATGACAGATCTCATGAACCCTACTCCTGGTGGTCTGATTAGACTTAAGAAGTCTGCATGGGGACAGGGAGTTGATAAAGCTATTAAGCAGCTTAATGTTACTGATGTTACAGGCTCACATATAAAAGACACCGGTGTAATTTCAGAAATAGTTAAACAAGTGTCTGCTGCTTCTGATGTTGTATCTGGAAAGCTTCGCCAGGGTGGTGAACGTGTTTCAGCAGAAGAAGCCGGTAATGCTTGGGAATCTTCATTAGGGCGTTTACGTAAAGATGCTATGATATTTTCTTTACAGGCTTTTTTACCTCTTGGACTAATGTTGGGTTCTAACACTGTTCAGTATATGTCTCGTACTTTTAAACAGCGTCTTACTGGTGAGTGGGAACGTATTTACAAAGAAGAGGCTGGAGTTGATAATGCTGTGGCTACTTTTTCAAAAGAGACTATTGATATAAATACGGATGTTACTATCAATGATGATCTTTCTATGCTGTCCCAGGGTTCGGCTGAAGCTTTAGGAAATGTTTATCAGAGCCTTCTAGGTAATCCAGAACAGGCTGCTAAGTTTGATATGGTTAAGATTTTTATGGCACTTGCTAGGGCTTCAGGCGTAAATAATGTACATGAGTTTATTGCAAACAAACCTGTACAAACAATGTCTGATGTAGAAATACAAAAACAGGTAGCAGCTGGAAATATTGTTTCAGCAGAGGAGGCTATCAATGGGTAATATTACTATTAAACTTCCGGAGTTTATGAAGAAGGCAAAACCTGAGAAGGCTATTCCTATTCCTAAAAAGCCTAAGGAACATAATGAGGAAGTAGCAGATTTATATAGAAGCTCTCCTGCTCATTTTACAGAATTTCTTGATTCTGTAGTTTGGGCAGATATGAAGGTTGTACTCGAAGGTATGGCCTTTGCTTTGCAAATACAGTTGGAAAATGCAGACGATATAAACACAGTAAAAAATCTGCAAGGCGCTTTACGAATGGTCCGTTTTATGCAGTCTCTTCCTGACGAGATACTGGATGAGATGCATACACAAGAGGAAATAGACAAGTTACAAGAAGAGGAGAATGAAAATGCCGAAGCCTGATACTTTGCTTGATGAAGACATCCAGCACGAGGGAGGTGATCCAAATTTTGATCCCAGCATGTTTGACCGAGAGCGTGGTCCTCAGATTTCTGAAAAGAAAGAGGAAAAATCTGATACTGATGATAAAGATGAGAAAGTGGAAAAAGGAAAGGACAAGGATGAGAAAGACGCTCAGAACAGCGAAGAGGACGAAGTTTATTTAGATGACCTTAATCGCGATGATCTTCTGCAATACATAGAAGACGAAGAGCTGGATATTGATACAGACGGCATGAAGGATGATGAACTTCGTGAGGCTATTGAAAAATACGATCCAGACAAAGAAAAAGATACTAGTAAGAAAGACACAGAGGATAAAGAAGAAAAGGAAACTCCTGAAGAAACTATCAAGCGTCTTCTTAATACTGTAAACACTCTTTCTGCTAATCAGTCAGTTGCTACTGTTGAGTCCGGAAACTTAAAAGTTGAGGACCAAAACTTTGTAACTAAAGAAGAGTTTGAGGATATACAAAGTGCGGATAGTCCTGAAAAGCTAAACGCCACTCTCAATAAGGTCTTCAAGAAGGCTATCGAAACTGCTACTTCTGTTAATGCACAAGACCTTGAACAGCGTGTATCCTCGAAGATTTCTGCTATTCGTATTGCAGAAAGTTTTTACGCTAAGAATGCTGACTTACAAGACGTACAAAATTATGTCAGTCGTGTAGCGCAAGAAATGCTACAGAAAGATGAGAATAAAGATTTGACACTGGCTGAGCTCTTAGATAAGGCAGGGAAAGCTACCCGAAAGGCTTTTGGTCTCCCCGATCCTGCCAGTAAAAAGGGCGGAGATGAAGACATTTCCACAGCACACAGTCGCTCAAAGCGAGTACCTGCACCTAGAGGTGGCAGGTCTAAACGTAGGGTAGTACGGCAACGGACTAAACAATCTGAAACCGCTGAGGGGATTGAAGAACTTGTTAATCATAACAAAGCAATGAGGTTTTAACATGGAAGGTTCTGGACGTTTTACTCGTCGGAACGTTGATCTTGCGGACCGCGGGATCACTTTCGTTGAAGAAGCCACTACATTGGGAATTGATGATGATTGCGTACATTGTACTGCAAATACATCTACAGGCGACTATACTGTCGTTCTCCCTCCGGTAGGGCTTTACAAGGGTCGTATGCTTTTTATCGGCGCTACGATTGCTAATAATAAGGCCGTGACACTTACTGACAATAATGATGATGCTGGTTATAGTGATCAGACTTTGGATACGGATGATGACCATCTGCTTCTCTATTCTGATGGTATAACCTGGCGCGAAGTCATCGATGGAATCGCAGGGTAAGGAGATATGAGCTATGTCTGATGTACCTATTCCTGGAATGATTGGTCCTGGAGACTTTTCTTCCGACCGCCGTCCTGAAGACTGGACACAAGGTATGCTAGCCATTGATCCTAACGGTGATGTGGTTCTAACTTATCTGTTGTCAGTTCTTCCCAAAGTGAAAGCCACTGATCAGAAGTATCATTGGCATGATCGTCTGAGTCCTGGTTTGACTTACGACATTACTGGCCTCTACACGAACGCGGCTCTTTCAAGTGGCTATACTTCTGGCGGGGCTGTTGGTGATACGTTGTATGTTAAGCTGGCTGAGAATGATGCCAAGAGCTTCCGTTCTGGTGATCAGGTCCTCCTGCGTGACAATAGTGACGCTGATGTGGACAAAAATGCACTTGTTTCTGCTCGTCAGCTGAATGGCGCTTCTAGCTATCTCATGGTCAAACTGCTTGAAGCAGATGCGACTACTGATGGTAGTCATGATTTGTCTGACGCTGATAAGATTGCAAGTGCAGGTACTGCTCAGGGAGTGGGTTCACCTATTCCTGATGCAGTGACTTATGCTCCGACAGCCTATGAGAACTATACGCAGATTTTTGAAGAATCTCTCGATCTGTCTCGTACAGGTCTCAAGACTTCTTTGCGTACTGGTGATCCCTATCTGGATGCGAAGACGTTGGCACTTCAAAACCTGCTTAAGAAGAAAGAACGTGCTTACTTCTTTGGTGTTCGTTATGAGGATACCGATGAAAAGGGCAAGTCTCGTACTTTCACTGGCGGGCTGCGTTGGTTCTTGAAGCAGTATGCTTCTGACAATGTTTCTAACTATGTCTACGATGCTACCTATACAGCCAAGACCTGGCTGCAGGGTGGTGAGGACTGGTTGGATGAGAAGCTGGAACTCATCTTCCGCTATGGCTCTGATACTAAGTTTGGCATCTGTGGTTCAGGTGTTTTGCTTGGTTTGAAGGCGCTTGCGAAGAACAGCGCTTACTATCAGATCAATCCGCGGACTACTGCCTATGGTCTTAAGATCATGGAGTTTGTTACTCCATTCGGTACTGTGTATTTCAAGAAACATCCTGGTTTCATCTATGATGATGTCATGCGTTATACTTCTTTCATTCTCGATACGAAGTATATGTATGATCGTGTTATGGATGATATCAAGTTCAAACCCGATCCTAATAAGGGTAAGGGAGGCCACGGCTCTGTCGATGGTGTTCTGGAATCCTTCTTGGGAGAATCTGGCTTTATGCTTCGTAACATAAATGCTCATGGTTTGCTCCAGGGATTTGGCTTGGATAACTCACTATCTGAGTAACAGTCAGTTTCACGGGTGGGGCAGGTTTTTACTTGCTCCACCCTTGATCAAAAAATGAACAAGGATGTATAGAAAATGGCACTCCAAACATTAGCAGAGCTTAGGGCACGTTTTGTAGAGATTACGGGTCGCTATGATCTTCAGGACCCTGATGACGGTTCTGATAATGGTGCCAATTTGTATATTCAACAAGCTTCTCAAAAGCTGTATGAGAAGTATGATATTCTTCCGAATAAAGCTTTCATGGCTTACACAATACCTGCTGGGGCTAATCTGGTACCTACGCCTAATCTGATTACTCCAAGGCAATGTTACTATAAAAATTCAGATGGGAACAAAACGGAAATCGGTATTGTAGATCGTGATACCTTTGAAACTTCATGGCCAGATGTTTTACGTGGTGCTGTCTATGAAGGAGAGGTTTCTTTTGATAGCGATGAAATTACAGCTGATGGTATTAATTTTCTTGCTTATGGCTTCTATGTAGGTATGACTTTAAGAGTGTCTGGCACGGAAGATAATAACGATGATTTTACTATTACTGCCGTAGAGACAGGCAAGATAACAGTTAGTCAAACTTTTACAACAGAGGCTTCGGTTACTTGTAAAATGGCTGGGTATGAAAATACTCCTGGGAATCCAGAATATGCCAGGCCTATAGGTTTAGGTATTGCTGGATATCAGCCAGTTTATGATGGTAACATAGGTCTTCTCTTTGATACTCCGTTTAGTACTGAGACTCTACTCTATATAGAAGGCTACTATGAAGTACCTCTTGTAGAAGAGACTGATAAAAATTACTGGACGATTAATCATCCTTTGATCATTATCTTCATGGCTGCCTACCTTCTTGAAATTACCTATAGAAATACTGCAGGTGCTAATGATTGGATGAGCGCTCTTAACGAACAGCTTGGCGATCTCGAAATGCGCTATGAGTTTTATAATAATGTAAATGTTATCCAGATGCGAGAAGGTTACTAATGAAAGAATTTATTATACCTCTCAAGGATGCATTTACTAAGGGATTAAATCCTGAAGGAAAGATTGATGCTGCTTCGAATCCGGAACAGATTTACGGAGTTAGAGTAACTAAAAGTGGTATCAAGCTTTTTAATTTTCAATCTCTCCTTGATGCATTGCCTAATGATATAGGAGAAACTCTTACCTTTACAGCTCTTTATACAGATCACGCTATCTCTGTAAATCCACCTTTTCCGCAGATGCTATCAGTTGGCACTTTGACAGCGTTGCTAACTCCTACAAGATTTTTCTATTTGACATCTACTGGTGGTCTGAATGAACAAAATTTGTATGATGCCTATAACACATCTGATGTTGCAGAGGCTCTAGGTAATAATATTTGGCAATATGCTGTTATTGGCGATACCTACATTCTTACTAATGGTAAATCTTGTATATTTAAACGTCCATCTTCTCTTAAGCATTATGTAGAAAATACAATACCTATTAATGCTTGTGCCTACTATAAAGGGCATATTGTACGAGCAGGCTTTAGTATTACTTCTTATGAAAATGATGAATGGGGTTGGTATAGATTTGAGGAACGGCAAAGGGTAGGCAGTTTATATCAGTCTTACTTAACACGGAGTTCTATAATGTGGACTTCCGTTAACGCACGTGATCTTTTCTGGCTTTACTATCCAGAAGAAGCTTTCGAAGATTATGAGGGCTTGGAAGATTACGACATATATCGTGATTGGCTTTCGAGAAACGACTCTGGGTCTATGACACTTTCTTCATTAGGGGAAATACTTGTTCTGAAACAGCTAGGAGAAAACCTGATTGCTTATGGGACAAAAGGAACTGCTGTTCTCGGGTATCAGGTTTCTCCCTTCCCCTCTCTTACTGTTGAAAAGGTTTTTGATTTTCGTATTGCATATCCTCAGTCTGTAGCAGGTGATGTGAGCGGTCATTTATTGGTTTCTACTACTGGTGAGTTAATCTACTTATCCGTAGAGGGCCCAAAATATCTAGGATATGGTTCTTATTTCCCAACCAGCTCTGGTCCTTATACTGTTTTGCATAATGCCGATAAGCAAGAATTCTATATCTCTTGTGCTACAAGTTCTTTTCTCTATAATGGTGAACTTGTTAATTTGCAGTATATAGCAACTTCATATATCAATCTTGACGGATATCCTTTAATTATTTATCGATAGGAGATAACAATGGAACATGCAAAGACTGCGAAGTTGAAAGGTACCATAACTCATTTTCAAACTGATTTGAATGATAATGAGATTCCAGGTACGAGAAAGACTTCTCATAACTCGATTGAAGATGCATTGCTTGCTTATCTAGCTCATTGCATTGCTTCTGATCAGAATTTAGCATTGGATGCTTTATTCGATGATGAAGATCCTGCTACTGCTGTAGGTGGTGGTAAAACAGACGGTATCGGTTTCTACAATGCTGGTTTGCTTGAAGTGACAAAGTGTTTTGAAACTACCAAGAATGATGGTGGTGATGGTAGTGAAACGTATGTAGAATTTTACGGCTTTGTTACTGGAGCTTTCACTCTTAACGGAGTCCTTCAGCTTGGTTATCTACTGGCTGATGGAGGTGGCGGAACTTATAACTTTACAAAGATTTTCGCTTCTTACACTATTAATGAATCTGTAGCCGCAAGCCGCAAGTTTCATTTTTATTGGAAAATCAGCTTAAGTTAATCATGCCTGTAAACTACCAAGAAACTGGCTTTACAAATATGGTGCTGACTAGTGCTTCTGGTGCTGTCTTAGCTATATATTTGTATAATTCTGGTGGAACATTGCTAGCACACTTTAATAGGGATGTTGGACCGATAGATAACTTTACTAGTGATACTACTGGAGGTTCTACTCAAAGCATCAGAATTATATTTGAGCTTGTTGGTGGTGGTGCATTAGGTTTTAGTGCAGGGGATACTCTAGCCATTACTGGCTCTAGTATTTCTTGCACTGTAAACCTTAGTGATGATATAGCAGATGGGGATGAATTTTGGCTGGATAACAATGGCGTTCTCTTTGATAATCAAGCCCTTTCCATTATAGGTGAAGAGGGTGATCTAGATACTGAAAGTATTTCTTTTACTGAAGATGACGAGTCTGATGAGTACAACTTTGAATACGTGGATACCCTGGGACTCTCCGCTGGTACTGAACAAGAAACCGAAGTTGAGTATACAGAAAACATAGTTGCTGAATATACTATTGATAAAGAAACTGCCTTTAAAGAATTAGTTAACTTGATCAAGGTTGGTAGTTCAAAAAGTGTAGATTCTGAAAAAGGCACATTAGATTCGTTTTTTCTAAAAGATTCCGTAGAAAGGGAATTCTTTACTGAAATACAGCAGCCTCTTACTCTATCTATGGATTATGATCTTTCAACAAAGTATGTAGAAGATGGATTAAGTGTTCAGGGGAGTAGTCTATTTACAGGTCAACTAGGTTTACCCTTGAATTCATCTGATTTGCCAGAAGATCTCGGGATAGGCTTAGAAGAATGCATCTTTGTAAAGTATGGACCATTAGACTTTGATCATAGAGGTTTAAAACATTTAGTAGCCGTAGAGCTTTTTCTAAATACTTCGGATGATGTATATTGCGCAATAGATTATAAATATCAAAATGCTAATTCTTATAGATCTACAGTATTTAGAAAGCTTCAATCAAATGGTATCTTTAATGTTAATATAACTGCTACTTTGTTTAAGTTGAAAATTCTTATTCCTGAGAACACAGATACCCAATCTGTTAAAATAAACTTCTATGTTAAATACGTAGATAAAAGAGCTATCAGAGGAGTTAACTTAGGATGATTACAAAAATTTTACCTACTAAGATAGAAGAGCATTGGAAGGCTATTGCTGCTTACTTGGATAAGGTGATGCCTCCAACTCCATATGGAACTAAGATTGATACCGATTATTTAAAGACTAAGGTTATCACAGAAGAAATGTCCTTGTGGCTTATCTATCAAAATGAAAAAATAAATGGATTATTGATTACTACCTATACGAAAGAAATCACATCTGAAAAAAGTTCTTTATTGATTTATGCCATTGTTGCATTTGAAAAACTTGACACGGCTTTAATAAAAGAAGACTTTAAAACTCTACAAAAGTATGCGAAAGAGACGGGTGCTCAATATATTTCTGCATATTCTAATGTGCCACATGTAGTTAAGCTTGTGCAGGATCTTGGTGGTAATGCTGAATATGCATATCTAACCTTAGGAGTAGACCAATGAGCGGTGGTGGAGTACAAGAAGTTCCTACTCATGTACAGAAGGTACATCAGTTATTATTGCAGGGCGGTAAAATAACGGCTGCTGGTGATTTAGAGTCCGCTGAATGGATGATAGACTCTACTAAAGATTTTTCTCATACTTTAAGTCAACTTTTAAATAAAGCAACCCCTTGGACTAGGCATTATTACTACAATCCAGAAATAATGCTAAATACGCTCAGTAGTGATGTGAGAAGTGCTTACTCAAAAGAGTTTTTAACCTCTACAATTACTGATATGCGAACAAAGGCACAGGAATTAAGAACACTTTTAGAGGATTTTTCAACCACTGATCTTAAGGATGATCTTTTAGAATTGTCTGCGGCAGGTCGTGAGGTTGCGGATGCAGAAGTATTAGCTGCTTTTGACGATTTTAAAACAAAAGCATCAAGCGCTTTGACTGGACTAAGCACTTCTTTCAATACTGAATTTTCAACTGCGCTTACAGATACTTTCGATAGTGTAAAAACAAAAATCATAGAAGTAGCGGAAAGCTATGATGCAGATTCTGCTGCCAGTACTTTGAATACTATTGCCAGTGAAGCCCTGAGCTTGGTTGAAGCTAAGGTTGATAATCTAGTTACCAAAGTAGCAAACATAACTACAGATTTTAGCTCTCAAATTAATAATCGAGTTAGTGCATTTGAAGACGCTACACTTGCAGAACATCAAAGAGCAACAGCTAGACTAGTATCTTCTTCTGGACAACAAGGTTCTAATTTTTCTACTGGTCTTTCTATGGCATTGTCTTCTCTTGAGAGTGAACGTTTGAAGATGATCAGTGATTACAGGCAGAAAGTAATTTCTGATCTTCAAGACAAAGTACTTGCTGTATATACACAAACAGATTCTTACTTGACACAAGGCAATCAAGCCTTAATTGCTCAGATTTCAAATAGAGTAAGTCCTGTTATCTCTATGTTTGGAAGCTATCTGCAGTCTCTTGTAGGCATGGTTACTAGCCTTGCTCAAGGAATGCATCAAGGAGTGGCTAATTCTAATGCCAGAGCTTCTGGTACTGAGAGAGTAATGACAGCGCCCTATGCTAGTATAAAAGCCGAGAAAGAGAAAGCAACTGATGTTGCACAGTTGAATGCTTTTGCTTCTTTAGTTAATAATAAACAGCGTTCTTATGAGCTTGAGCTTAACTATAGAGACTTGCTTATGCGTGCTAGTAGTTATGTAATACAAGCACAGGATAATTATTACAATACAAAAGCTGAAATATATCTACAAGATGTGCTATGGAACATGGATGTGTGGATGAAAGCTGGAAATTTTCTAGGAGCCCCAGGAGCTTCCATTGCGCCTACTTTTGTACCTGATAAAAAATCTCAGACAATGTCAGCTGTGGCTACTGGAGCAGCGATAGGAGCTGCAGTTGGTGGACCTGCCGCGCCTTATACTGCAGTTGCTGGAGCACTTGCTGGACTTGCCGGTGCTGTGTCTGGTTAATAGGAGTTTTGTATGCCTAACAATAAAGACATTCCTGTAGCATTAACAAAGGTACCAGGTGATAGGCTTGGAGAGCTTATTCGTGGAGGTCTGAGTAAGCTGTTTAATACTGAAGCTATTATGCCTGATACACTACCAACCGTGCCCACTGGTCTGCCAGAGGAGCGATTGCCTTTAGATTACGGAAGAATGCAGATACCCAAAGCACAAGCGATTAATCAGGTACCTCAGGTTACGCAGGGTGAGGTACAGACAGTGGGGCCTGTTTCAGCTCCTCAGTCTAATCAAGCTCCTCAGTCTAATCAAGCTCCTCAGTCTAATCAAGCTCCTGCAGTAACTAAGGATCCAAAGACTCCTGAGAACGATGCGGCTAAAACACTTATTGATTTAATGGCTCCTTCTGGAGAAACACCGACTACTCTTACTAATCAAATTCTTGATGCTATATCTGCCAATACTAGGGCGGGTATGGATGTTACCAGTGTTCCGGACTTAATAAAGGGTGATAGTGCATTAGGTGTACTTTCACCAGAAGCTGTTGCTGGTACTAGAAAGGTCCAAGAACTTAGCCCTGATAAATTTAGTGTTAAGTCAGGCCTACCTGCAGAACCTGAAGATGGTGTGTCTGAATTTGGTTTTGGCAATGGTAAACTCAGGGATTATCTAAGTTCTGGTAAAGGTCAAATGCTCTTTGCTAATATCGCAATGGCTCTTTCACAACCAGGATCTTCCAATTACGAGGTAGCAAAAATGTTAAGTGAGCAGGGCAGAGCAAGGGCTTTTGAAGAAGGGGACTATTCTGTCCTTACTCCTCAAGAACGTATTGCTGTTGCTCAGCAGAAAGTTACTGAACAAAAAGTAGATGTAGAAGGGAAAGAGTCTGCTGCTCGTACTGAGGAGATTGTGAATAAGCCTGTCATTGAAGCAAAAGCTAGGGAGCAAGAAGCTTCATTAGAAAATCTTATAAAAGAGGGAGACTTTGAACGTGCTCTTGAGTTGAACTATACTAAGCAGTATAATGATTTTCAAACAGCAAAAAGTCTATCTGAACTTGAGACAGCTACCAGATACGGCCTACAGAGAAATCAGATTATCGCTGAATCTATGATGGCTACAGCCAAAACTGAAGCAGAGAAAACACAAATGGCTACGGAATTAAAACAGGACTCTGCTAAGCTCATCAGCACACACTCTAAAGAGGTTTGGGGTAGAATTTATGATACAGAGAAGACTGGACTAGAGCAGACAGGCTATGTGCTTAGGGATTCTGAACGCGCCTTGAAAAAGTTTGCACGCCAGATGAATTTCGATATGGAGAATTGGGTTGAGGATGGTTTTGTCGATCCTGAAGTAGCTGAAAGCTATATGCTTGGTGCTTATCAAGAGGCTGTATTAGGCTTGAAGGGTGTGGAACAGGCACAGGTACATAAAGAGTCTGGTACTATTGTGGCTTCTCAGAAGCTTAAAGGTGGTAACACTCTTGGAGTACAGTATGATAAAAATTTCAATATTATCGCATGGCGTGTTTTTGACCCTGAAGGTAAAGCCATAGAAGAAGGGGAAGGTTCGTTACCTGAAAAGTTTGGAGATAACAAATGACCGATCCCTTTGAACTGATAAATCCTGCTACTGACAAATCTATCCTTGATCAAAATGTGAACAATGATCCTTTTTCTGTATTGTCCACTAAAGAGGAAGAGGATAAAGACGACCCTTTCTCTCTAATTAACCCGCAAACCAGCGCGAAAACCGCCCCACGTGCGGCCACAGCCGCCCCACACGGCCGCTCGATTGGTAAACCTGGGTCAACCCCTACCCCTAGAAAAACTGGCCTAGAAATCGCTCAGACCAGTCAAGAAAAGGAAGACGAGTCTAGATTTTTAAATAGCGTTCAATACTCCTGGGATGCCACTAAAGCTAATTTCCTATCTCTTTTTGGTTATGATAAAGAGGCCGAAGAAATTCTTGCAAGTAGTAATACTGAGAATGCAGACAGAGGTGATATCGGTGGTTTTATGGGATCTGCCATCTATAATATCATCCCAACAGTAGCAGCCTCTGCTGCTGCCATGTTTGCTGCGCCCCTTACCGCGGCTGTAGTTGGTACAGCAGCCACTGCCTATTTTGTTATGCAATCCATGGGGCAGGCTCAAGGAGAGATTTACCGGAAGGAACAGGAAACAGGAGAAGACGTTCCCCTGACTACTGAGATCGGTGTTACTCTTGGACATGGTATTACGACTGCTGTTGTTGAGAGGCTTGGCATTAGCTCAATGACTAAAGCTGCTAGACTTCTTAATGCAAGGCAGCTCGTTTCAGTTGGTAAACATTTTTCTAATAGGGAATTCGCAAAAGCCAGTAAGATTATTGCAAAGAGTTTTCCTAAAGCTTTCCATCAGGCAGGTATGGCAGAGGGTGCTGAGGAAGCATTAGAAAACACTATTCATAATGCTATGTCTATGCTTTATGATGAGCAACGTGAATTGCGTGATGGCTTGTTGATGTCTATTGCACAAGGTTATGTTGCTGGTGGTCTTGGTGGTGGAGCAATGAGTCAGGCTCGCAGTTTCAGTGGACGAGAGCTTACAAGAGCACAGGCACAGATTGACGAATTTATTAATCAGCAATCGGCTATTATCTCTAAAGAGATTAGTACCTATAACACTGATTTTATACAACCCACTGAATATGGTAGTCAAATCATCTCTAGTCAGCTTAAGCCTACTGGCTTTAGAAAGATGGAAGGAATAAGTCCTGAAGCTAATGTGTCAGAAGATTCTATAGTATCTTACATAAGCATGAATCCTGGAAAGACCTCATTAGAATGGAATCTTGAAAACCTTGAAACAGAGGTAATAGAAGGGACTCCACAAACACCTTATCGTCTAGGTGTACCTCTTGTA
>Ga0272443_10002941_pt1 | contig 20839 bp, 19 predicted proteins | sample SSMAcet12_FD_193581 | JGI IMG/M metagenome (GOLD analysis project Ga0272443, IMG submission 193581) | Marine sediment archaeal communities from Little Sippewissett salt marsh, Falmouth, MA, United States - SSM-Acet-12 | ecosystem: Environmental > Aquatic > Marine > Wetlands > Sediment ... | reverse complement strand
TGCATCTCGCCCGCTTTGCCGAACCACAGTTGCCGGCCGGTCGCAAAGGCCCCTTCCAGCCAATCGAGCTTCGTCAGAATCGAGATGTCCGTTGCGCCGTCGGCCGGGTTGACCGGCACCGCCGCCGGTCCATCGGCAACCGACGAGATGTCGTCGTAGGTCGTGTAGAAGCCGGCCGGCGTCTCATGCTCGTTCTGGGCGAAAATGCCGCTGATGCCCGTGGTGAAGACTTCGTCATGAGCGTCCGGATCTTCCCACCAGTCATTGCCATTCGTATCGATCATGGTCGGCGTTCGGGCCACCAGCGGTCCGCCCTTGTATTCGTACAGGCTTCCCGTCACGTACACCGGACCGGCGCCGATGACGTCCAGTTCCGCATAATAGCTGCGGGCGTGGTCCAGGCCCGGAGCTAGAGCCTCAATGTCCTCATCCATGATATTCTGGTTCTGGATGACCTTTCCAGATCGATGGAAAGGTTGGCCGGACCGTTCTCATAATTGACGTGCAGGATATAGCAGTTGGCCACAACCCCGGGCGCCGGCGTCCAGGAGCCATCGCTGACCAGATAGCTGCCCCGCGCAATCAGGCCTTGATACGCATGCGAGGCATCACCGGCCACGTTGACGGTCATCCCCACCCGCACGTCGGCGAACTGCTCGGTGCTGCCGAAGCCGGCACCGAAAGCCGCGCCTCCGACAGTGATCGAACTGGTCTCGTCGAAGGCCATATAGAAGTTCCCATCCGCGTCTTCCTTGATGGGCTGGCCGAACGTCCCGGCAACCTGCGGATAGGCCAGGAACTCCCACGTCTCCAGGTTGATCTGGCCGCCATCGAAAGTCTCCTCCCAGTTGCCCAGGCAGACGCCGGCACATATCAGGACCGCAACTACCGTCAATACTCTCAGGGTTGATGCACTCATCGTTTCTCTCCTCGTCGAAAACAGGGATTACCGTTCGCAGGGGTGCAACGATAGAAAACCCGCCGGACCCAGACCCGTGAATCCGCGGAAATGCATGCTTGATCCTCCTTCAGCGAAAGACACTGATATCCACACCCCTCCATTCTAGCGAAATGCTCCCCTGGAATCAACCATGAAAGAAAGGGGATGATGGACTAGCAAGAGAAAGGCCTCCGCGGCCGTTTTCCGCCGTAGAGGCCTCTGAAATATCCAGGGAGTTGCTCTCGCTCGTGCTACGGGGCATTCGGTTCGGGCCCCCTGTCCGGCGCTGCCGGGTCTCCGGGCAGCTCAGGCGGTGGCGGCATATCATTGGCGTCCATCTTGCCTGGATCGAACGGAGGTCCCTCCCCCGGCCGAAAACGCCTGCCTCCCCAGTCCCGAGGACGGCGGCCGCCATCCGGCCCCGGTCCCCCTTCGGGTCCGCGTCCAGGAAATCCTCTCCGCCCGTCGCGAAAACCATCGCCCGGCCCTCCGGGCCCACCCGGGCCCCCCGGCCCTCTGGGGCCTCCTCGCCGCCGCATACCCCGACGAAATTCCTGCTCCAGGCGGGCTGTAAGCTCCTCCCACTTCTTGCGCTGTTGCTCGGTGAGCACCTCAGCAATCTCACTCTTCATCGCTTCGAGTTGCTCTTCTATCTTCGGGCGTGCGGCGATGCGGAGTTCTTCGAGCTTGCCCATTCGCGCGTGCAGAATAGTGCGAACCCGTTCGACCTGCTCATCGGTTAGATTCAGTTCGCCGCGGAAGCGCATCATTATGTGCGGGATCGCGACGTTCAAATCCGGCGGCGGATTTCCCACGTGTGGCTTAACGAACACCAGCGTCCCGGCGACGCCGAGGGTCATACCCGCCGCAAGGATGACAAGCCCGGAGATCGCCATGCGCACTCGGTGCGTGCGATGCAAAGACGCGGTCAGATTGACATTTGAGTCCAGCTCTTTCATCATATCGCCCATGAAATGCTGTTCATGACTTCCCGCAATGGTCCTGTTCCGGCGTTGTACACCGAGATCGCGATGGCTGCCGCCGGCACGGCCACAGCCGAGGCCCCTGCGGCCAGCCATATCCACAGACGCTCCCCCACCGTCACCGGATCGGCCTGACCGCTCGTCAGGATATGCAGAACATCCGGCGCCACGTTGACACGGGGCGGTTGCTCGCATCGGGCCCGCGAGGCCAACATTTCAATCTTCTCTTCCCAGTTCATCAAATGAGCTCCATTCCACTGCGTTCGACGAGCTTCTTGAGTTTTTCTCGGGCCCGCAGGGCCTGTACTTTCACCATCGTCTTGGTCCATCCGGTCCGGCGAGCCGTTTCGGCCACATCGCAGCCCTCCAGATATCGCAACATGAGCACCAAGCGGTCGCGGGGCGGCAACTGCTCCAGCAAACGGTGCAGCATGTCGGCCGCCTGATCGGCTTCGAGGTTTTCGATTGCGTCGCCGTCATCGGCTACTTGATCCCATTCTTCCAGGCTGAAGGTCTGGGCCTCCTTCTGTTTGGCCTTCTCTTTCCAAAACCGAAAGCCCACCCGCGTGGCGATCCGCGCCAACCAGTGCTCGAAAGGGGCCGTTCCCCGGTACGTGTTCAGGCTCAAATACGCCTCCACGAAGACATCCTGGACCAACTCTTCGTGCAGGGTTCGATCCCGGGTAAAACGCCAGACAATGCGAGCGACGTGGTCCTGGTGGCGCTCGACCAGACGCTGATAGGCGTCGGGATCGCCGGCCCGTGTCTGCTCGATATCGTCGGCGTCGCCCGTGTTGATCTGCGCTGCGCCGGTTGCGACCGGCCGTGCCTCGGCCATCGCGAGCACCAGTTTGCGACAGATCCACTCGGAGCACGCGGCCACGTTCGATATGGGCCAAATCGCACTGTTCATATGTTAAAGAATACGGAAAACACGCAACTTCTCGCAAGGTAAATCCATACTGATGACATCGATATTGCCCTGTGTTCCCCAGGTCTGTGGCCCGGTGCGAGGACCTTTTCGTCCCGGGCCGGCAGGCCTGCTGACTCTGTCTACCATGGTCGGTTCTGGGAACCACGCGGCCGGCTGTCGCGGAAAGCGTCGATTTCTTCCCGGTCCAGCAGTTCGTCGTCATTGGTATCGGCCCGTTCGAAGAGACGGTCCAAGGGCCGAGAGGCTCTTCCCGGTCGGGTTTCCTGCGGTGGGGTCGGTGCCCAGCCCGCCCGGAACCGCGGGCTCCTCCGGGGGCCGCGAACCGCAGACGCCCTGTTATCAAACCGGGGGCCTCGGTTCCCGTGTCGCGGACCGGGACGATCTTCAGCGCTGTCAGACCAGCGAGGCCGAGCATTGCGCTGCATCCGGTCCCCCCGTTGCCCCATCTGCCTCCAACCACGCCCTTGACGATGGCCCATCTCCGACCGTCCTCGTCCCATGGGATTCGGGCCTGGCTGCTCTATGAGATTCTCGAGTTGCTCACGTTGTTCCTGTGTCAGCACTTCTTTGACGGAGGCGAGCGTCTGGCTACGAAGCACCGCCTCGTTGGCGATCGCCTTGCCCAGAGCCTCCGCACAAGCGCGAATCTCCTGCTCCTGAGCCCCGTTTGAGACGTTCTCTTGCAGCTTCTGCCTGGCTTCGGCCAGGCTTCGCCGGGCGTTCACGAGGCCCTGCCGGCTTTCCTTCATGATGGCCCGGATATTCCCGGATTGTTCGTCCGTCAGATCCAGCCGATGCACAACGGCACCAAGCGTGCTCCGCAACCGGCCCCCAGGGCCCCTTCCCGGTCCTTCAGGCCCGCGGCCCATCCGGCCCTGCATTCTGCCCGGAGACGCGGCCAGTCCAACCGTTGCCAAGACGAGTATGCCAAGTGTTGCCAGTCCAATTGTCCTATGTGCCGTCTTCATTGCTTCTCTCCTTTCAGCTCCCCTCGGTGTCAGATCACGGAGTCGATCACGTAAGGGCCCTTCTGACCGGGTAGTGGGAGCAGGTGAGGGGAAGGTTACACAGAAATGAACAGATTAATCCCTACTATACCCCCTTGCGAAGTGGGGTATGAGAGCCGGAACACCGCTGCTTCAGGGCCCATACATGGCGCCGGCGGGCGGGCATCGGCCGCTCGCACGGGGCCGGGATTACGGGGTCGGCTGTCCGGGAGCGTCGGGGCCGAGGTCAAACAGCCCCATGTCGGCCGCGCGCCGCAGAAGCTCGACGATGTTGCTGGCTCCCATCTTGTGCATCACGTGGCTGCGATGCACCTCCACCGTGCGCGGAGACCGGTGTAACGTGCTGGCGATCTCGCGATTGTTCTTGCCTTCCAGTATCAGGTGAAGAATGCGCATCTCGGTCTTCGTCAAATCATGATTGATCACCGCAATGCGCCGAGTGTTCTCTTTCAAGAGGTTCTGGACGGTTTCCAGAAAGGCGTCTCGATCCAGTGGTTTTTCAATGAAATCGGCGGCCCCCTCCTTCAGCGCGCGCACTGCCATGGGCACGTCGGCGAATCCGGTCACCACGACGACCGGCAGCCACGGACGCTGCCTTCTGACCTCCGTCAGCAGTTCAATGCCATCCTTGCCCGGCATCTTCACATCCGTGACCAGCAGATCGCACGTGACCGATTCCAGACGCTCCAGACAGGCGTCGGCGTCGGCGAAGCAGGTCACGTTGATGCCGATTCGCTCCAAGGTCTTGCGCACGACCATACGCACCTTCGGTTCATCATCCACGAAGAACACGTGCCAGGACGGTGGATTCGCCATCGCGGTAGTCCTCCTGCATCAGTCTTCCGGAATCGGAAGTGTAACAACGAAAGTGGTGCCTTGGCCATCCTCCGTTTGCACCTGGATCTGACCATGGGCATCAGAGACGACGCGCTGCACGATACATAAGCCCAACCCCGTTCCTTCTCCTGCCGGCTTTGTGGTGAAGAACGGCTCAAACACGTGCGGCACATGCTCGGCCGCCATGCCGCCACAATTGTCGGTGAATCTCAATTCGACACGGTCCGATTTCGGCACGCCACAGATGCAGAACTGGGCATCGGTCTGCCGATCTGCGGCCTGGATGGCATTCTGCGCCAGCGCGAAAACTAACTGTTCCAGATCTTTCTCCGGCATGCGCAGTGGCGGCAACGTTTCGAGACCTTCCGCCCGCAAGGTCACGTTGGACCGTCGAGCGCTCTCTCCCAACAATTCCATCACACGCTCGGCCACCTCGGCCATGGAAACCTCTTTGACGATCTTGCCGGCCGAGCGCCGCGCGAAGTTGCGGAAACGTTCCGCAATGGCCGTCACGCTCGAAACCTCCACGAGCCCGTCCTTCAGATCCTCCAGCACACGAGCCGGACATGAGAGCTTCTCAAGATCCTTGAGAGAGTTCTGGATCGAGAGGCGAATGACGGTAAGGGGCTGGGTCAGTTCATGGGCCATGGTTGCACTTAAGGTACCAAGAGAGGCCAACTGTTCGGCTCGCATCATCTTCTCCCGGTAGGCTTCCAGTTCGTCCTGGGCTCTCTTGAGTTCGTGAATATCGCGGGCAATCACCAAGCCACTGGCTACCGCTCCCGTGCTGTCGCGCAGTGGCACAATCGTGGTATTGTACCATCGTCTTTGGCCCTGTACCTCCGACAACTCGGTCGCACTGCGTCCTTGTCCAGCCTCCAACACCTGGCGAATCTGCTCCATTTGCTGGTCAGCGACGTCGGGCGGGAATATATCCCACATGGTCTTGCCGACCAGATCTTTGGGTGTCGCGCCAAGGCGGCGGGCCGCTTCGACGTTCAGAAACTGAAAGACCCCCGCGCGATCCACCGTGGCAATCGCCTCGCCCGCGCTCTCGACCAGGGTGCGATACCGCTCTTCGCTTTCTCTGAGCCGGCATTCGAGCTGCGTGCGTTGCGTTACATCCCAGAGAATGCACTGGACGCCCACGACGTGCCCCTTCTCGACGATCGGCGCCGCTCTGTATGCGACGTTGACCGCGGCACCATCCTGGGCCACCAAGACGGTTTCGGACCGGACGCTTTCGCCCGCCAAGACCCGCTGAAACTGGCTGTGAATGATGTCATGCCAGTCGCGCCGGACGAATTCGTTCAGGTGCCGGCCCACGACCTGGGCGACATCGTAGCCCAGCAAGTCCGTGACCACCCCGTTGGTCCATTCGATGCGGCCCTGCCGATCCAACGAGACGATCACATCGACGATCCCCTCCACGAGATTCCCATAACGGGCCTCGCTATCCGATAGCGCTTTCTCCACATGGCGCTGGGCGCTGAGATCCTTGGAGAACATGGCAACCTGCCAAACTCGTCCCTCCTCGTCAAAGACGGGATACAGGCTGTGATCGAACACGCGGTCCCCCAGACTATCCTCGACGCGCATGGCCTGCCCCCTCTGAACCACCTGACGAATCCATCGCAGACGCCTCTCGATCGCCTCCGGGGGCAGCGCCTCCGAACTGACCTCTGCGAGGTTCGTCCCGACCAGCACGTCGACAGGACGTCCCAGATGTCTTGCCGCCGTCTCGTTCAGGGCCAGGACCGTCCCCTTCGTATCGATCAGCAGCACCACTTCCGTGACCGCGTTGAACAGTCCGCTGAGACGCTCCTCGCTCTCACGAACAATCTGTTCAATCTGCCATCGTCTCGTGATGTCACGGATGATGCCCTGCGTTCCGGACACTTCTCCTTTGCAGATGATGGGAGAAATGCTGATTTCCATGTGGTGCTCGGTTCCCGCGCGGTCCAGCAGGACCACTTCCGTCACCGTTCTCTGACCCTGCAAGGCGGTCTGCCGAGCCGCCTCCAGTGACCGCAGGTGCTCAGCAGGCACCCACCGGCGATAATGGGTTCCCACGATTTCCTTGCGCTCGAACCCAAGCAGTCGCTTGGCGGCCTGGCTGACCGACGTCATGGTACCATCCCGATCGGTGGAATAGATGATATCGCTGACATTCTCCATCAGATCGCGATAGCGCGTCTGAGTTTCCGCCAATTCTCGTTGGGCCTCTGAGACCGTTCGCTCGGCTTCGATTCGGTCCGTCACATCCCGGAATATGCCCAGCAGATGCTGACGCCCGTTGAGGGAGATTCGGATGATGTTGATGTCTACGAAGAGGACAGCGCCGTCCCGCCGCATCAATCGGACTCTCGGTAACGTCCAGGATGGGCCGTCCATGCGTTGGGCGATCTCGGCCCGAATGCGTTGCCAATCCTCCGGGGGATGGATGTCCTCCAGACGCATCCCCGAGACATCGGTCGGGGTGACGCCCAGCAGGTGCGCCAAGGCCCGGTTGGCTACATCGCACGTCCAGGTGTGCGCGTCAACCAGCGCCATGCCATCGACCGCGTGGTCAAAGATGGCGCTGAAGCCGCTATTGCCATCGTGGGTAGGCCGCAACGCGTCTTCGCCGGCGCAAGCCGCATCGCCTTCAAGATCAGTGAGACGCTGCCGTAGCTGAGCCACCTCGGCAAGGAGGTCCGACCGCGTCTTCTCCCCGTCGTGCATCGTGCTCTCCAGCCTGCCAACAGATATCACCTGCGGTACCGCTTCAGCAGCGTCGCTACTGTCGAACTGCCGCTGCCAATAAGCGGCACACGGGGCGCTCGGGACCCAATGAACGCAACGTCCTCATGATAGAAGACGGGCGACGAGTTATCAAGAAGAAGTTCAGAGACCGGCCAAAGGAGCCGTGCCGAGCGGACGGAGGCACCGAGCCGGACTCCATGGAAATCAGCTTTTGGCTTTTTAGCACTCGCTTAGGGTGGATTCCAGGTTCTCGTCCATCTCGTCGGACAAGGGCCCCGACCCCGCCGGCGCGTTAAAGGGCAGCAACACGGTAAAGGTCGTTCCTTTGTTGAGTGTGCTTTCCACGTCGATGCGTCCCCCGTGGCCGGCGACGATCTTGTTGACGATGGCCAGGCCGAGCCCAGTGCCCTTGATCTCCTTTCCGGGCCGGCGCACTCGATAAAAGCGCTCAAAAATCTTGGGGAGCGATTCCTTCGGTATGCCAAATCCTGTATCGCTCACGCGGATCGCCAGGTTTTCCTCCTCCTTCCGAACCGAGACGGAGATGTGGCCTCCTTCCGGCGTGAATTTGATGGCATTGCTGATCAAGTTCGTGATGACCTGGACGATCTTGTCGGAATCGAACATCACATCCGGAAGGCTGGGTTGCATATCAAGACTGAGGTGCACGGCCCGTTTCTGCGCAAAGGGCTGCATCGTGTTGAAGCCGTCCTCGATGGTCCTGGCGATGGCGTTCCGCTCCAGGGTGAACTTCATCTTGCCCGCGTTGAGCTTCTGGAAATCCAGGACGTCGTTGATCAGCCTCGACAGGCGATCAATATTCCGTTTCGCAATATCGAGAAAATGCCGCTGGTCTTTGTTGATGCGGCCAGCGACCTCGTCGAGGAGGATAATCACCGCCTCTCGCATTGAAGTCAACGGGGTTCGTAGCTCGTGGGAAACCGTTGAGACAAATTGCGATTTCATCTCGACGGCATCGCGCAACTCTTCCTCGGCGTGCTTGCGATCCGTGATGTCGTCGAGGGCGACGACGACGTGTCTGCCGGAGTCGATGCTGAGCGGTTCAACGCTGACCAGATACCACGGGCGGGCGGCCTCCCCATTGTCGGAGACGACCGGCCGAATCTCAAGGCCTCGAATCGATTTGCCGGACTCCAGCACCAATTCGATCATGGTCCCCAGCGCACATTCATCACAGCCGCCGCATCGGGCTGATTCCTCAAAGCGCGTGCATCCCAGTGCCAAACAAGGCGAGTGATTGATGATGTCGTGATAGTCTTTCCCCGACATGTGCCGAACCGTCTCGTTGGCTCGCTCGACGATGATGTCCTCGTTGATGAGCAGCATACCGACAGGGGCGGCGTCAAAGATGGCTTCCAGATTCTTCTGTTTGCGATCCAGAATCTCGTGCGTTCGTAAACGCTCGGTGATATCGACATCGGCGCCACGATAACCGATGAGTTCCTTCTGATCGTTGAATACCGGAACACCGCTGCGCGTCAGCCAGACGACGTGCCCGTCCTTGTGCAAATTGCGTGTCTGGATTTCGCTGAACACCTCGTTGTGGCTGAGCATCTCGAACGCCTGGGCTTTCAAGGATTCCGCATCGTCCGGATGGAAGAAGTCGTAGAAGTGCTTCTTGCCCAAAATCTCTTCCGGCTTATAGCCCAGAATCTTCTCGACGATTGGACTGGCATAGGTGTAGAGGCCTTCGACATCAACTTCCCAGATCCATTCCCTGGCGTTTTCCACCACCTGGCGAAAGCGCATCTCGGATTGGCGCAAAGCCCCTTCCATGTGCTTGCGTTCCGTGATATCGCGAACCACGCCGATCGATCCCGTGGTCGTACCATCGGTATCCTTCAGGACGCTCAGAGAGATGTCGACGTCGATGACCTCACCCTCTTTGCGAATCATCTGGGTCTCCAAATGATGTTGCATGCCTTTGCGTCGAATGTTCAGACCGCAGAGGCGCGTCCATTCGTCAGGAGGATAGAGGGATTGAACCGACCGACCCAGCAGATCGTCGCGCGTCATCCCGAGAAGACGCTCGGTGAACTGATTCCAGGAAACGAGCCGTCCTTCCATGTCCACCATCATGATGGCCACGGCGGAGTTCTCGAAGATCATCCGATAACGCTGTTCCGCCACCTGCAACTGTCGCTCAGCTTTCTTACGTTCCAGCGCATAGCGAATCGAACGCACCAGCAGGGTGCTATCGACCTGGCCTTTGATCAGATAATCCTGGACGCCTTTCTGAACGGCGCTCGTCGCCATCTTCTCATCATCCAGGCCGCTGAGGACGATGATGGGGACATACGGCGCATGGAGCTGGAGTTCGATTACAGACTCGGTGCCCCGGCTGTCGGGCAAACCCAAATCGAGCAGAACCAAATCGAACGACTGCTCGCGCAGCATCTCAGAGGCCGCGGAGAGGCAATCGGCGTAGTCAACCTGGTGGGGTCCCAGCGACGACTGCGCCAAGAGCCGCTCCAAGAGCTTCCTGTCGACAATATCATCTTCCACGATAAGTAGACGCAGCTTCTCAGGCGTAGTCACTGATAGGTTCCTTCAGTGCCGGTCGGTTCCGGCGGCTTCTCCCATTGTTTCTCTTGTCAGCCTGGCAGACCGCAACCGCGGTGCCTACCGGGCCCCCTTCAAGGCCGTCTGAATCTTCGCCATGAGTTCGGAGAAATCAAACGGTTTGGTCACGTAGTCGGTGACACCGTGCGTGGAAGCGGCCGCGATATCCTGGGGCTCGCAACGCGCCGTCAGCATAATGACCGGGACGGTCTTGAGATCGTCGTCCGCCCGCAGGCGTTCGAGCATTTCATGGCCGTTCATCACCGGCATGTTCGTATCGAGGAGTATTAAATCCGGTCGTTCCGTCTTGGCCTGCTCCAACCCGTCCTGACCGTTCGCGGCGGTTACGACCTCGCAGTCGGCGAATTTCAACCGGTACTCCACGGTGCTGACCAGATCGGGTTCGTCGTCGACGATCAAGACCTTCACCTGGGCAGTGTGCTTCTTTCCTTTGAACAATCCCAACATACATAGCTCCTTTCGATGCTCAGTCGGACAGATGCCCGACGCCTTTGTCTCAACAAGCTCAGCGCGACTCCGCCACTCTGTCTGAGTCTGCGGAATCGACCTGCTTTCTGGTAATCAAAGAACTCTCCCGAATGCCCTGGTAGCGTGCCAGAATGTCGGCCGGCACGGATTGCCCGCGGTCGATGTGCGGGGAGAGCAGAACGACAAGTTCCGACTGGCTCTTGACGGTCACCGTGTTCCGGAAGAGGTGCCCGATCACGGGCAAGTCACCGAGAAGCGGAATCTGACTGACCGCTTCGGTCATCTCCTCCCGCCGCAGTCCGCCGATAACGACAATCTGTCCATCGCGGAGCAGCAGCGATGTGATCGCCCGTCGGGTATCGACGACGGGAACCCCCTGCTCACTCTCGCCCGTGCGAACGTTCTGTTCGGTGTCCACCGTAAGAAAGATATCATTGCCGTCGGCGACAATCGCTGTGACTTCCAGGTTGACACCCACTTCTTTAAACTGTGTCGAACTCAACGCTTCCTGGCCGCCCGTGGCCGAATCGATCAACTCCTTGTAGGGAATCTCCTCCACGGCCTTGATCGTGGCGGACTGTCCACTCACAACCAGCGTGCTCGGGCTGGCCAGTATCTCTACGTCCCGTTTCTGCTGAAGTGCATGAAGAACGTGTCGAATGGTGCCACTGATAACGCTGAAGTCGCCGCCGAGCCCTATCGTGTTGAAGGCGGTCGCATCGCCGATCGTCGTCGCGTTCTCGGGCGTGGAACGCAGTCGCGTACCACTGAGATTCTGACGATAGATGACGTCGTACTTGTCATGGGACAACAGATCCCAGTTGACGCCGATCTCTGTATCGCTACTGAGCTTGACGTCGAGAATGACCACCTCCACCATGATCTGCTGCGGTGTTCGGTCCGCCTTCTTGATCTCGGTCAGTATCTTGGGCAGGTTCTCGGCCGTATCGCAGATCACGACTGAATTGTTCGCTTCATTGATGGCGACAGTGCCAAACGGTGTCACCATCCGGCCCAGGACGCTCTGGAGGCTTTTGGCGTCGAGGAACTTCAGCACGACGGTTTCGAGCAGGAGATCCGGATGCTCTTCCACAGGCGACTGTGGCGGTTCGGGCGCTGCCATCGACACCGTCTGAATGCTCGCGAAGGGGTTCTCACGACCGATGCGCGGGCCGGCACCAGAATCCAGCTTTGCGTAGCTGGAGGGCACGCTCAGACCCAACGCCAGCCAAGCCACTAGCCAACTGCCATTAATCTTCCGGACTATTTTCATAACCAACACCTTCTTTAGCCATATCTACGTAGATCGCGATCGTTAGCTGGCAAGCCACCTCGTCGGGACCGGAGGCCAATCCGGCCATGCGCACTTCGTCAATCCAGACCTTCTCGGGCCGCGCTTGCAGTATCTCGATAAGCTTTATGATGCTCCCGTAGCGGCCACAGATCGTCAGCGCAGCGCCCTTGGCAACGATCAGTGAGTTGCTCGACTCTACCGCTCCATCGTGGTCGCTGCTGAAGCTGAGGGAAACAACAAGGCAGCCACTTTGGCTGCAGAAGGCCTCGATATCGCTGAAGAACTCGTCGGCCTTGGCTGTGCTGAAAGCCATTCCCGAAAGGAGCGAATACTCTGCTGTGAGTGCCTCGACGCGCTTGCGGTTGCCGCGCAATCTCTGGCCGATCTGCTTGCCTTTTTCGATACGCTCATCAATGGCACGTCCGTATTGCTGCGCCGCTTTCAACGAGGCCAGATGCGGTGCTACGATCCAACTGCGCACGGCCAGTACCCCGCCAAGCAGCAGGAGGCCGGCTACCAGGCGTCCGTGTGTTGCGATCGCGTTTTCCAGTCTATGCGCGGACATGCCTATGAACTCCTCCGAGGAATTGCAGCGCAGCGAATCGTATAGCGCACGAGTTCACTCGTGGCAGTGTCCCGGGCTGTTTCCAGGATTGTGGCTTTGCTGATGTGCTCGGACCGATTGAGCATTTCGACGAAGAGATGAACGGCCTCATATGAATGAGATAGCCCCTCCAGCAGTAGATCGGACGTCACATTGACGCGCAGCTGTGTGACGCACAAAACCTCAGGTGTCGCGCCTTTTATGTCACTGAGCAATTCCGTCCAAGGTACATCCACATGCGAAGCCGGAATGCGTCGTAATGAGGCCATCTCCTCGATGAGCAATTCACTCCGCTGCTTGATGTAGGCCAGTTGACGGGCCGCCGCTGACAGCGTCATCTGGCCCTGTTTCAGTTCCGCTTGGCGCAGGGCCGCAATGTCCCGGATGGCACGTTTGGTCATGAGCCGCAATCCACCCACAATCAGAATCACGACAACCATGAAAGCGGCCAGGGCATTGGCTGTCAGCAGTATACTCCTCCGTGCGGATCTGGCCCGCAGCGCTTCCGGAGGAAGCAGACTGACTCCCGGTGTTGCTTCCTCCTCAAGCAGGAAACGCATGGCGAGGCCCACTGCCGTCATGGATGCGAGCCCCGCCATCTCGGGGGCCACCCGCAGAGCCGGCGAGCAGTTGATGGTCGTGCGGATGTCTACTGTATCAGCCGCTATGTTCGTTCTAAGGAAATCGGCGGTTTCATCCGCAACCACCGCATCTTCCTCATCCAACACCAGCACCCGCCACGACCCCGTTGCCTCTGTACTTTCGTGCCGATAGAACTGGATGATGGCATTGATCTCGTCGGTAATGGAACTGCGCATCTCCTCCAGGCCATCGTGAATCGTACCAATCTTCTCGCTGCGAACGAATTCCAGGACACCATGGCGCGTCAAGGCGAGGTTCAACACGCCGCCTCTGAAGACCGCCAGGAGTGTACGTTCGTCGGATCGGCTGGCTGAGACGGCGTCTCCTACCACCCGCAGACACGCCAGGCTGGCCGGCTCGATGGCGCTGATGCCTAGGCGGACGCGACGACATGCCGCCAGCGCCGCCGTCGCCAGTTGGTTGTCCGTTGCTGCAATGAGAATCTTTCCTGGGGTGTTCAGTCGAGAGGGTGTCAGCACCCGAAAATCGGATACGACCTCGCGTCCCGACAAGGCCGCATATTCTTTGATCTCGTTCCGAACGTACTGCCCGATCCGCTGAGGGTCATCCTCGTCCAAACGTACCACGCGCGTAATGGCACTCCAGGGAGGCAAGGATATGGCCACATGTTTGGTTCGTGTCTGGTTGCGCCCTTTCGCGGCACGCAAGACGGAAAGCAAGAGCGAAACATTCGCGAGGCGACCTTGCGCAAAGGTCCCCTCCAACAAAGGAAACTGGGCGGCATCCAAAACCCGAAACCCTTTTGTCGTCTTCTTCAGCAACGCCGTGCTGATGCGCGTTTCGGTGATATCGATGCCCAGTGCACTTTTTACACCCGTACTCATTCATTCACCCTGAAGCTACTGATCCTGACGTTGTGCGGAGGCCCCTGGGGCGCCACAGAGACCTCGGCTGTGACGCGGGCGTGATAGCCCTGAGCTGAGATACCTACGGACATCACCTGCGTTGCGTCAACGGTGACACTGTAGGCGCCACCGCTAAACGGCTTATCCGCGAAGCCATCGTTCCAGGTCGCGTCGGCCCGAAGTTCCGCCAGCGCATCATTGAGTCCGGCTTCCGCTACCGCCAAGGCCTCGGCGGCGTGGATATGGTTACGCATGATCTGAATCTCCTCCGTTTCTATTTGCAGCATACCCATCACAATCGCGCCCAGCAGGGCGACGATGAAGACCACCATAACCAATACCACACCGCGTCTGTTCTGATTATTGTGCATCGCCCAAACCTGAGATTCTCACTCACTGCTCGCGCCAAACGCGCAATCCAAATCCACGTGAATTCGACCACCACCGGAGAGCTGAGCCGCCCTGACCTTCCCAAAGATCTGCGCGTCGCTCCAGAGGTTGACCCGGCCCGTCGGGTTCTCAACGACGGCATAAACGACCACGTCGCCACCCAAATCCAGACCATTGTTGGTCCCAACCATAAAGATGTGAAGTCGCGATGGGTCTCGTGTCGAATCGTTGAGTTTCGCCGAGCTCCACGCGCCCAAGCTGCCTTTGATGTACATCGTCAAGCTGGAATCGGGCAGGATTTGAATTTCAGCCGTACTGGACATCTGAAGGGAGCCATTTAGCACAACTGTGACATCTCCGTCGACAATCAGCTTGGAATTGCTCCAGAGCTGGAGTTTGTTGAAGTAGCGATCGGAGTTTATCGTCTCTGTGTTCGAGCCCCACAGAACAAGACTACCTTCGTGGGGCCCATCAAAAGGCGGTTCTGAAGGGGCCGAGGCAGTCGTCATATCCACGATCTTGTTGAGGGTGCCGCGCGTGCCGGTGATGTCCGCCCCCCCCCACGTCTTAATTCCCACGTCTGGGTCTCCACCCGGGCCAACATAGGCGTCGCCCCGGATGTTGGTCTGAGTCCAGAGTGTGATGCTTCCGTAGCCGGTCGCATTAACCGAGACGATGGCTTCGGCCCCTGGATTCGCCGGATTGTATGCTCCCTGCGAAGAATGGTAGCTGTCGATGTCCGTTCCGTTACCGCCCCAGGCAATGGCATCTCTAACTGCCACACCCGACTTGAGCGTATCCACTTGACCCGACGGACGCAGGTAGACGCTGGTCTTGAATCCCTTGTCCTGCCCGAGAACAGCAGAGTTGGGAAACTCGATCTCCACCGTGATGAAGCGGATCGACGCCGGATCATCGATGGGAGTCTCAAAGTCGTTGCCATCGTAGCAGACGACCTGAAATCGACTAACTGGCCCCGCCAGATCGGCCAAACCTCCCGCGTCCGGACCGAATTGAACGTAGTCCTCGTCGCTGAGAGCATAGCGGTAATCGGTCCCATCGTCAGCCGTAAAAACGATATGGCCGGTTTCCTGAGCGGCTGAGCTGACATCGGCGACCTGCGCCGCCTGGACCAATTGGCGCTGGAGGTGGTCGATCAGCACCCGTGACTGCTGGACAATTTCCGCGTTACCTCGGCTCGTATCCCAACTGTTTCGGATGCCGGCAAACACGGGGACCACCACCATGAAGATGGCGGTCATCATTGAGACAGCGACCACAAGCTCGACGAGCGTTACTGCCCTGTGCCGTTGGTTGTCAGACCTCTTGTGTCGCATCGTTTACACCGTGCGTAATCCGGGCGTTGCTTTTCGATACAGTCGGCCAGATCGCCGTGTCTCCTTAGACGCCTTTTGAGGTTAAATGTACCCTTGTTGGTCCGACCAAGCCCCCCTATTCTTCCCCCTCCACGGCGTGCCGACGCCGTCTTTACCGGGCCTTGCCGGGTTTGTCACTGGAAGGCGCGCCATCGCTCCGGAGCCGTCCCATAATGCGGCGACCGCTACCGTAGCTTCGAGATGATCCGTTCGCGGGTTGCCGGTACCCCATCACAACTGACGGGCCACATAACTGGAGAGATGCACGTCAACCTCCGTATCCGAGAGGTGCCCGTCACCATCGGCGTCATGGCCGACGGAGACGCGCACCAATCGTAGCGTCGGGTCCTCGTCGTCCGTGACAGTGCACAGATAGGAATTCGCCAGTACTTCAGAGGTCTCACGAAAGGAACTATCGTAATGCTGAGTGGATCGGGCGCGAATCTCCTCGAATTTGGCCTGCGCGAGAATAAGACACTGTGTCTTGTGTTCGATGCTGGTAGCCGTGCTTTGGGCTATCGTCAAAGCGCGCAACATAGGCACAACGGTGACCGCCAGCAGCGCCGATCCGACCACGACTTCTGTGAGCGTGACGCCATGCCGCACGCGGCCACCTCGCTCTCTTACCCAAGTGTCGTGCATGTGTTTGGAAACCCTCTCAGTTAGCCCGCGTCGCATTTGACCATGCCGGTGGTGGGGATGACACGGATTGTGAAGGTCTTCTCGCCTGCCGAGACATGTACTGACGGATCGTTCTTCTCCTTCAATACCCCCAAAGAGTCGAACTCAAACTTCATTCTACCGGAGAAGCCGACATTGGAATCCACGGCATGAGTATCCACGATGTCCTTGTTACCTGAGTTGACGATCTCATACGTCGCGCCGTGGTCGGTCTGTTTGATCTCGAGGGCAAAGCCATCCGGATTGGACGCCGCCTCCAAAATCGCCAAGCTCCGTGTTCGGCGTAAGTCCGCGACGATTTTCCAGGCAGTTACCTCGGCCTGGCGCTCCTGGATCTGGCCGAAGTGCAGACGCGGCGTTGCCAGCGCGGCGATCACCGCCAGCACCAGGACGACCATGATCATCTCGGCCAGCGTATACCCGTTTCGCACGTTCATAGAACCGACCCAATAGCCGGCCGATGCCCGACCAGCCGCACTGCCTGCTCGGACGCCCACCCGCCTCTGCGTGGTCGCAGGTTGCTATCCGCGACAATGGTCTCTCTTAATCACTGTGATCGTGCTCGGCGACGCGATGTTTGTCGCTGTCATAGGAATAATCTGTGCCCAGCGGACATTCGGGTGGACCGTCCGGAAAGTAATCCTCGTTGTCCACAATGTCGTCCAGTTTCTTGGGCCAGTCCCCTGTATTGGCGAAATACAGCTCGATCTGCGAGTTGATCAGATCGACGTTGGTGTTGCATGCGTTGATCTTGGCCGATTCAGCACTTTGGCTGATGCGCGGGATGGCAATGGCAGCCAAAGCGCCTAAGATGAGCACCACCACCAGCAACTCAACCAAGGTGAAACCTCTTTGTACCCTCATGTCCTTTTCCTTTCTCTCGTTACGGTCGAAACACGTTAAAGGCACTTGCCTCGGCAATATCGGCACGAACTCCAGCGTACTTTAGTCGCCTTTGGCTCAAACACCCGACAAGGCTTAAGGTGTTTTTCGTCCGTCTCACATCCGCGTCAAACGTCTCCAACGAATGGACGGTGCCTTAGAACCCGACTCTTTGCCTCATCGAAGATAGGTCATATAATCAAACATCGGCAGGTACACGCCCATGAGGACGAGCCCGATAAGCAGGCCGGTAAACAGCGTCAGCGCCGGCTCAATCTTGACCACCAATGAGTTGATCATCGTCTCAATATCACGATCCAGAATCTCAACGCCTTTTGTGAGCATTTCGGCCAGTCGTCCGACCTGCTCACCCGAGGCAGCCATCTGGACAATGACCGGAGGAAAGATGCTGTGGGCGCCCAGAGCCCGCCCCACGGGATTGCCGGCCTGAGCGGCACGCTGTAACTCCTTCGCGACTGATGTCATACGCTCATTTCGGGCAATGCGACCGCCGATCCGCAGCGCTTCAATCACGGGAACCCCGACCGACATCAACATAGCAAACGGGCGGACAAACCGAGCCACCAGAATCAAACGGCTGAGCTTTCCGGTCAAAGGCATGCGCAACTTCATGTGATCCCACCGGTTGCGGAGACGTGGGCCCTGCAAGGTCCGCTTTAGCAGCCAGATGATCCCAGCGCCTGCCGGCAGAATCACCCACAACCAGTGCCTCAAGCCCTCGCTGATGCCCACCAGAATCAGGGTGGGCCAGGGCAGGGGTACATGCATATTGCCATACAACTTGCTGAAGACAGGGACCACGAACAGCAGCAGACACACCAGGACAGCCAGGCATACGACACCCACGGCGATAGGGTACACCAACGCCGATTGGATCTTGTTCTGAAGTTTGGCTTTGTTCTCGAGATACGCAGCGCTCATCTCCAGCGACTCGGCCAGCTTCCCCCCCGCCTCTCCGGCCTCCAGCATACCGACGAAGAATTCGGAAAACACTTCTCGATGTGGCTCAAAGGCCTGGGCCAGGCTTGAGCCGACCTGGATACGTCCGCGGATGCTGGCAATCAGCGTCCGGAAACTGCGGTTCTCGGTCTGGGTCTCCAGGGTTTCGAGGCAGTCAATCACCGACAGCCCCGCCGCATACATGCCGGCAAACTTGTAGGCAAAGGCCACGACATCTTTATTTCGGATGCGCGTCTGTCGTTGGGACGCCTTGCGCGCCCGACGGGCACGCAACAGCACACATCCGATTCGCTCCAGTTCCGCCCGCAAGGCTCCAGCACCGCTGATATCACGGTAGGTCCCGCAAAACTCGCGCCCGGATGAATCTCTGGCTGTGTATTCGTAGGTTGCCATCTCACACCCGTCCCATGTCTACCACGCGCATGACCTCCTCAAGCGTCGTCTCACCCGCGAGGACTTCACGCACAGCGGCCATGCGCAGCGTCTGCATGCCATCTGTGATCGCCTGCTGTTTGATGGCGTCGTCATCTTCCCCGTCCAGAACCATCCGCGACACGTGCGGGGAAACCGAGAGAATCTCGTACATACTCTTACGCCCACGGTAACCGGTTTGATGGCAGTGACTGCACCCTGTGCCCCGCCACAATTGCAGGGTCTCATCATCCTGAGAGTCACCCAGTAGAACAGCGCGTTCGGCCTCAGAAGCCTGGTGAGCTTCCTTGCACTTCGGACAGCACGTCCTGATCAACCGCTGCGCCGCACTGCCGAGTAGCGCGGCACCCACGAGGAACGGAGAAATCCCCAGATTGACCAGTCGGGAGATAGCTCCCGCGGCGTCGTTGGTGTGGAGCGTGCTGAGAACCAGGTGACCGGTCAGGGCCGATCCGACGGCGATCTCAGCCGTCTCCCGATCGCGAATCTCGCCAATCAGGATGACGTCCGGGTCCTGTCGGAGAATGCTGCGCAGCGCCGATGGAAATGTCATGCCTGCGATCGGCTTGACTTGAACCTGGGTGATGCCATCGAGACGATATTCCACTGGATCTTCGACCGTCACGATATTCTTTTCCGGGGTGTTGACGTGCTGGAGCACCGAATAGAGGGTGGTCGTCTTGCCGCTTCCGGTCGGGCCGGTCAGGAGGAGCATCCCGTAGGGGTTGCTCAGCAATTGCCGAAAGGCCTGATTGTCTCTGGGCGCCGTGATGACCTTATCGAAAGCCCAGCGTTCGACCCGTTTGTCAAGGACGCGCATCACGATCTTCTCCCCCCCGACCGATGGAAGGGAGGAGACGCGCAGATCGTACTCTCTGCCCTCGTGCTCCACGGTCATGTGACCGTCCTGCGGAATACGGCGTTCCGAAATATCCATATCCGCCATGATCTTGATATGAGAAACCGCCTCCTGATGGGCGGAGGCCGGCACGCGAATCATATCACGCAGCGTCCCGTCGACCCGGTATCGGATGCGAATATCCGAGGCCTGGGGTTCGATGTGGACATCGCTGGCGCGCGCCACGATGGCGCCTTTGATGATCGAGGCGACCAGCTTACTGATGGGGTCATCGGCCTGTGTGGACAAGTCGGCCAGCTTGCGGCCCGCCTCGTGCTCTTCTGTTGCGTCGTGCTTCAGACGCATGGACGCCACCACCTGCTTGGCGATATTGGCTTCGTCAAAGTGGTAATGGATCGCCTGAGTGACGCACTCCGGCACGGCCGCCACCGGGATGACCTTGTAGCCCGTCTTGACCTCAATCTCATCTCGAGCTACCAGGTCCAGGGGAGATGCCATGGCCACCGCCAGGCCCTGTTCCCGTCGCTCCAGCGGAATCACGCGAAACCGACTGGCCAACTTGTGGGAAATGAGATGCGCTACCATCGGATCGATCATCTCGGGCGCGAGATTGATGAATTCCATACGATGCGCAGCGGCTGCGATCCTGGCGCACTGCTCCTCATCGACGAGATTCTCGCTGACGAGGACGGAGAGAATGCTCCCTCCCGTCTCTCGCTGCTTCTCCAGCACACGCTCCAGCGTGGGCGGATCGAGCAGCCTCTCGTCCTTGATGAACTGAATTGTCGCGTCGTTTTCGTTCATAAGCCTGATACGGGGGTCTGCCCCCAGCCTCTCACCGTCTATCGACGGATCACCGTCCAGACCTTAGTCGCACGGATATCTTCTGCACATCCACCGAGGCCGCGCGGGGCCCTCCCGGGGCGCTTATGGGACCTCCGTCGGGGGGGGGGGGACCGAAAAGGCGCGTGGCCCGAAGAGATCAAGGCCACGCCGGGCATTTCGCCACTTTCTTCTTGCAAGCGAGCGAAACCGTGGTTATAAAACACCGGTTCTCTTGAAGGCGGCGTAGCCAAGTGGCCTAAGGCGACGGTTTGCAAAACCGTTATTCGTCGGTTCGAATCCGACCGCCGCCTTTTGATCTTCCCGGGTCGGGAGCCCACACATCTGTAGTGAACGATTTGTGACGTCTCTACAACCAGTCCTGCCGAACCGCCGCACTGGCGATACACCGAATCCGAACTAGGATATTATAAGGCCAGTCGCCCCCCTCGCTCATTGCCTGCATGGCGCGGTGTGAGGATCTGGGGAGAT
>Ga0272443_10002940_pt1 | contig 20840 bp, 19 predicted proteins | sample SSMAcet12_FD_193581 | JGI IMG/M metagenome (GOLD analysis project Ga0272443, IMG submission 193581) | Marine sediment archaeal communities from Little Sippewissett salt marsh, Falmouth, MA, United States - SSM-Acet-12 | ecosystem: Environmental > Aquatic > Marine > Wetlands > Sediment ... | reverse complement strand
ACCTGCACGCCAACAACATCGGCTGCGAGATCTACTACCCCGTACCGGCGCATCTTCAAAAATGCTTCGCGTCGCTGGGCCATAAAGAAGGCGCCTTCCCGGTCTCCGAGAAGGCGGCTGCGGAGATCATGGCGCTGCCGGTGTATCCGGAACTGACGGACGCGATGCAGGACGCCGTAGCACACGCCATTCTCGGATTTCTGGGGTAGGACGACTCTGGAGGCACAACCGACGGATCGCATCAACCCGTGCCGTGGAGCGTACGCCCACGAACGACGGCACGACTGTTGTGCGTCTGCGTCAAGACCTGTCGCTGCGAGGGCGGCGATCTCGCAACGGAGACGCGAGAATACGCATTCCAACGGAGCTTTGGTGCAGCGCTATACCCAAGTGCTGTGAAGCCCATCGCCTGCCTACCGACACAGACATAGTAGAGGTGTATAATCCTTAAACGCCTACTTGACATCCTCGTGGCAGCCGTACTGCTGGTACTGCTGGCGCCACTGCTGCTGGCCATTACCCTGGCGATCAAGCTGAGCAGCCGCGGACCGGCCATCTTCGCCCAGCAGCGGGCCGGCCGTCACGGCCGCCCCTTCTGGTTCTACAAGTTCCGAACCATGCGGGTCGACGTCGATCCCTTTGGGCCCAGCCCGAAGTCAGGCACCGATCCCCGCTTGACGCGGATCGGCAAGTGGTTGCGCGAATATTCGCTCGACGAACTGCCGCAATTGATTAACATTGTCAGAGGCGACATGAGTCTCGTCGGGCCACGACCTCTGTACGTGGCGCAGATGGCCGAATGGAACGAGCGGCAACGCCGGCGTCTGCTGGTCAAGCCAGGCCTGACCGGACTGGCTCAAGTTTCCGGGCGCGGCGCGCTGACGCGCGAGCAGAAACTCGAACTCGACGTCAAGTACGTGGCCCAGCGCACCCTGTGGATGGACGCCCGCATTCTCGTCGCCACCGTGACCCAGGTGCTGGGCCGGCGGAACATTTACGAGCAGCGGTATTCGAAGACCGAATCCGTGCGTGGAGAGGGATCACCACCGCAGTGAATGCCTGGAGAGTGAAACCACTCCCGAGGTAGTCCTGCTGTGTCAAACCGTTGTTGGAGGTATTGCTACATGTCGTATAGGAAGCTACTGGCCATGGGCTTCGTGCTCTCGTTCGCAGCGCAGGTCTACGCCTTGGACCCCAACGAGATCCTGGTGGTGGCCAACTCCAACAGCCCTGCTTCAATGCGGCTGGCCCGCTACTATTGCCAGGCGCGGGGTCTGCCCCGAGGATATGTGGTCCCGGTCGCACTGGGTGGGCGCCTGCGCAATGCGATGAACCGTGACGAATACGAGAAACGCCTGGCCCAACCCCTGCGCCGGCTCTTTCTCACCCGCATGGACCTGACGCACATCAAGTGCCTGGTGACGACGTATGGTGTCCCTTACAGCGTCGGGCCGCGCGAAGCGATGGCAGGTCAGGAGGAGCGGCAAACGAAGCTGCGCGAACTGATGCAGAAGGTCGACGAGGAGATCGCTCAACTCGAGGCGGACGGCCAGACCGACTCGGTGGAAGTCGCCAAGCGAAAGCGCGCCAAAATGATGATTCAAATGGATGCCGATCGGATCGAGGGCCGTGAGACACATGCGTCCGTGGACAGCGAACTATCTCTCGTGCTCAGCAGTGGGTACGAACTCTATCGCTGGCAGCCGAACCTGTTACGCAGCCAGGCCCCGCAGGCCGTTCGCACCCTAATGGTCTGCCGGCTCGATGGCCCGACCGAGGAAATCGCTCAGGGGTTGATCGACAAAGCCATCGCGGCCGAAGCCAATGGCCTGACCGGAACCGCCTACTTCGACTCGCGGGGCATCTTCAAGAAGGACGCCTACGGGCAGTACGATCAGTCCCTACGAGATCTCGCGCTGCTGACGCAGTTGCGTACGACACTACCGGTCAAGGAAGAGCGTACGGCCGAACTGTTCCAGCCCGGCACTTGCCCACAGGCGGCGCTCTATTGCGGCTGGTACAGTTTGAAGAAGTATGTGGATGCCTTCGAATTCGTCCCGGGCGCAGTTGGCTTTCACATCGCCAGCTTCGAAGCGGTGAGCTTGCGTGACATCGACAGCACGCAATGGTGCCCGGCCTTGCTGAGAAAGGGAATCACCGCGACCTTGGGAGCCGTGGCGGAGCCATACCTTCATAGCTTTCCCGAGCCCAAGGCATTCTTTTCGGAACTGTTCGAAGGCAAGTGCCTGGTCGAGGCGTTCTATCAGGCCAAACCGTTCAATTCATGGCAATTGGTCCTGATCGGCGATCCCCTCTATCGGCCGTTCGGGAAAGACTGAGGCTCCCGCCTGAGCAGAGCTGAAATCGATCCGCATGGGCAACAAGTTGCCCATCCTACCCCTTTTTTGCGGCGAACCAACTACGCGCCGCGGTATAATAACAAATTAGCATCAGCGTTGGTGAAGCGTGCTACGCTTCACGAGGTACGCTGGCAACTGCTACGGCTTTCTTTGGGAGGACAAAACGATGAAAGGCCGGATATCTCATACGGTAGGATGGGCAGGTTTCCTGCCCATGCTGAAATCGATCCGCATGGGCAACGAGTTGCCCATCCTACTGGGCGCACTCGTTCTGCTGGTCATGGGCGCCGTCTGCTGGGGCCAGCAAAGACAGACCAGAGGTTCCACACGGGGTCGCACCTCCCGCACGTCCCAACTCAAGGTCATTCAGCTACCGGCCCCGACCGTTTCGGGCGCCGGCAGTATCGAGCAGGCCCTGACCAGACAACAGAACCTCGAAGCACCGACCAACCTGCGACTGACATTCTCAGAGATCGGCCAGTTGCTCTGGGCGGCCCAGGGTGTCACGGTACCTCAGTCCGGAGCCGCGGTCATCCCGGATGCCCTGATCCCCATGAAGATCTTCGTGGCCTTGCCCGACGGACTGTACCTCTACAGTCCGAGCGTCCATGCGCTGCAGCAACTGCGCGACGGTGACGTGCGCGCCGCATTAGCCACGGCGGTTCTGAATCGCCCGACGGGCGCCATAGGCGGCTGCCAGATCATCGTGACGGGTGCGTCGGCCGACTTCTCCACCCGTTTCGGCTCAAGAGCCAAAACGGCCATGCTCCTGCTGGCCGGACAGATGGCCCAGAGTATCCAACTCCAGGCGATCGCCCAGGACCTGACCTACCTCGCGGTCAACAACATCGACACCATGGGCATCAGGCGCATCTGCCGGCTCGACCGAGCGCTGATGCCGCTCTACATCGCCATGGTGGGCTACTCACCCTCGCGGGTCACTGGCATTGCGGCGCCCCGGACGACGACCGAGACCACCCCCACCACAACGACTGAGCCGGCCACCACCGAGACGGCGGTACCTGAGATGCCGCGACTGCCCTCGGCCAAAGCGCTCATCATAGCGCCTCAGCGCGAGTTCCAGGACGAGGAACTGTTCCAGACCAAGTTCGCGTTTGAATCGGCGTTGATGGATATCACCGTGGCCAGCAGCAGGAGCGGCAGAATCGTGGGGGCCCTCGGCGCCGTGGCTGAAGCCGAGTTGGGGCTCAGCGAGATCAAGATTGAAGACTATGACACCGTCGTCTTCATCGGCGGCGCCGGCGCCGTGCCTTATGCCAGCAACAATCAGGTGCAGAAACTGGTACGGCAGGCCGTGTCCGAGAAGAAGATCGTGGCCGCCAGTGGTACCGCGGCGTTGATTCTGGCCAGTGCCGATGTCGTCAAGAGTGCCAGAGTCACAGGGCTGCCCGCCCATCAACAATTGCTGGTCCTGGCCGGCGCCGTCTATACCGGTACGGCGGTCGAAAGAGACGGCCCCTTGATCACCTCTGCCGGTCCGCTCGTCGCCCCGCAGTTCGCCCGAACGATCGTGGAGGCGTTGGCGGAGCAGCAGTAGAATCCCCATCCCATCTCAGAGAGCGTTTCCTGCGGGCCGGGTGTACTCACCCGGCCCTTTTTCGTGCGCCCAACTCGGCACCGGTCCGGAAGAATCCGCAGAAAATAAACCGCCCCCTAGACCCAAGTCGTCCTGACCGTTGTTATATTGGCGACAAACGTTTGTATGGGTACCCCTTGGGCCGGCCAATGGAAGACAAGCTGCTGGTATACCGATGTAAGCGAGGCAGCCATCAGGCGCTGACGCGGATCTACGACAAGTACAAAGCGGACTTGTTGCTGCTGGCGCTGGCTCTGCTCAACGACCGGGCCGCGGCCGAAGACGTCGTTCACGACGTGTTTGTGTCCTTCGTTCAAGGTCTGGACGGCTTCAGGCTGACCGGTAGCCTCAAGGGCTTCCTGCTCACGTGCACGGCCAATCATGCTCGGAATTGGAACAAGGCGGCGCGCCGGCGCGGGCAGGCAGGCTCCGACGAGGCACCGAGCCGCGACGCGAACGAACCTCTCGAATCGGTCGCCTGCAACGAACAACTCGAACGACTCAGCGGCGCGTTGGCCGAGCTGCCTTTCGAGCAGCGCGAGGTGGTCATGATGCACTTGCAGGCGTCCATGACCTTCAGCGCTATCGCCCGCGCCCGGCAAATTTCGCCCAACACGGCCAAGAGCCGCTATCGCTACGGAATCGACAAACTGCGGTCTTCTCTCAACGGTGAGGCAACCTGATGAAACCGGCAGATGAAATAAAACGACTGATCCACGAATCAGAAATTGCGACCGGCTCCCGGGCCGATGAGCGCATCCTGCGCGGCGCCCGGTCGGAGCTGGAGCAGCGCCGGCAGGGCCAGACAGCCCGTCTGGAGCCGACGATATGGAGATTCATTATGACCAATAGAATGACAAAGCTTGCCGCCGCGGCGGTGATGGTAATCGCGGCGCTGACCGTATTTCACTTTGTCGGGAACCCGGTCGGTTCGACCCTGACCTTTGCCCAGGTGATCGAGCCCATTCTCGCCGCCAGTACCGCCCAGTTCGATATCATTGTCGGCGCCGAGGACGGCGACACTCCCGTTGTCCATGACCTGGTCATGGGCTCGCGTATCCGACGAACCGTCTCCGGCCTGGGCGACAATGTCGCGATCATTGACCTGGAGGCGGGCCGCATCCTCACGCTCTCCGAGGAGAAGAAGGAGGCCCAGTACATGAGCCTCGAAGGCCTGCCTTCCATACCGAACTACATGGAGCGCCTCAAGAACCTCATTCTCATGCTACAGGACAGCCCCGATTTCGTTCTGGAGGATCTCGACGCTCGGCAGTTGGACGGTCGCGAGGTCGTCGGGTTCCTCGCCAGGCATCCGCATGTTGAAATCACCCTCTGGGCCGACGCCGAGACCGGATTGCCCGTGCGCATCGAACAAGCAGAGGGGCAGATGCGGACGATCTGCAAGAACATGGAGTTCGACGTGCCCGTGGAGGAGGCGTGGTTCAGCATGGAGGTACCCGAGGGCTATACGATCCACGAGGAAACGAAACTCGACCTAACGGCGGGCACGGAGCAGGCGTTCATCGAAGGTCTGCGGCTGCTGGCCGAGACGTTCAACGAAGGCCAGTTCCCCACCGGCGTGGCCGTGGATGACTATCTCAAGCAGGCCCCGGCTGTGGCCCAACAGATCGAATCGATGAACCTGTCCGCTGAAGAGCAGACTGCCCTGGGCCAGACGATCCAGAACTACCTGCTCTTCACCCGCTTCTTCCCAGGCGAGGGCGAATGGACCTACCGTGGGCAGGGCGTCATGCTGGGCGATGCCCAGACGCCCATCTTCTGGTACCGGCCCAAGGATTCGGTGACCTACCGCGTCATCTACGGCGACCTCCATGTCGAGGACGTCGCCCCTGAAGACCTGCCCGAGCCGCCTTCGGCTGAGGAATTGGCTCAAATACGCAGTGGCTATCAGACATGGGCCCAGGATGATTTCGTCGGCACGCAAGAGGACTACTGGTACGTCCTGCCCGACGGCCGGGCCCGGGTCAAGGCTTACCTCACGCTCCGCCAGGGGCCGGAAAATACGTCCCTGTTGCCGATTACGCTGCCCTACGCCGATGCCCCGCTGGAGGCCGTGCTGCTCGAACGCGAGCCGCTTCTCTTCCGCGAAACAGGCGTCGGCACCTATGAGATCGAACTGCCTCTGGCCAAACTGCGGGCGGGCCAGACCCAGATCATCTGCCAATGGCATGTGTCCCTGGACGATCTCCGGAAGGGGCCGGGTGACCACCGCACCGTCCTGCGCAGCCTGATCCCGGTGACCTCCTACAAGCTGAGGATCGGCGTTGATCGGCAAAGCGACTTCGAACTGGCGAAAGCACCCTCCGGTATATGGCTTACGCCGTTCACCTGGAGCCACGATGAGCCGACCCTCGAATTCGGTTCGTGTGGCCTGATGGTCGGCAGAAAACGCTAGCAGGCACGAAAGCCGCACGCCGGCAACTCTCTTGACACCGCTGTGCCTATCTGTTACGGATCGGGTGTAGCGGTGTTTCTATTGGCGGATTCAAGCGAGAACTCCAAGTCATGAAGCGAGGTGACACGATGAGACTCTGCGGACCAAGGATCATTTCAGCACTGGTTGCCATCATCTTCCTGCCGACCATCAGTTTATGGGCGGCTCCCCCCACCGTAATCGAAACTGTGCCGCGCAATGGCGATCTGAACGTCGATCCGGCGCTGCGCGAGATGCGCTTCGTGTTCGATCAGGACATGCGCCGCGGCGGCTATTCGATCTGCGGCGGGGGACCGCTGTATCCGAAGACCGTCGGCCGGCCGCGCTGGGCCGACAGCCGCACGCTCGTGATGCGCGTGCAGCTCGTTCCCGACCACGAGTACCGGCTCAGTATCAATTGTCCCTCCGCTAAGAACTGCCGCAGCGCGCGTGGCGAACCGGCGGTGCCCTATCCGGTCCAGTTCCGCACCGCCGGGGCAGGTGACGCAGCACCGACGCCTGCGACGAGTCCACGAACCAATGCGCAGGCGGTCGCCAGGCTGCGCAAGGCCATCGACAAACAGTATTCCTACAAAGACCTGCACGGGCTCGACTGGGCTAGCCTGTTCGCCCAATACACGCCAACACTGGAACGCGCCAAGAACGCGGCGGCGTTCGCCGAGACCGCGGCCAAACTGCTCGGCCACGCGCAGGACATGCACATCTGGGTTGAGGTTGACGGTACGACCGTCCATCCGTTCAAACGCGACATTGAGCGAAACTACAACCTCGATACGCTGGCCAAGGTCGTCCCGCACTTCCGCAAGCGCAGCGCCGTGGTCTATACGGGCCGCTTCGATAACGGCGTGGGATACCTGCGGATCGACAGTTGGAACCGTGAACGCGCGGCGGCTCTCGAACAGGCATACGTTGCGATCTGGGAATTCTCCGAAGCGCCGGGCCTGATCGTCGACGTGCGACCCAACGGCGGGGGGGCCGAGCCGCTGGCCCAGGAAATCGCCGGCTGCTTCATCGACGAACCGGTGGTCTATGCTCAGCACGTCTACTGTGACCCCGATGCCGCGAGCGGATTGGGGCGGCTACATGAGCGCGTCCTCCAGCCCAGCAAGACGCGACCAAGGTACCGAGGCAAAGTCGCCGTCCTGATGGGCCAAGCCAATATGAGTAGCTGCGAGGCCTTTCTGCTCATGATGAAACAAGTGCCGGGCTGCAAGCTCATCGGCGCGACCTCTTACGGCAGCTCGGGCAATCCCAAGCCCGTCGATCTGGGCAACGGCGTCACGGTGTACCTGCCCTCCTGGAAAGCGCTGCGTCCGGATGGCACCTGTTTCGAGAGGCAGGGCATCGACCCGGACATCGCCATCAGCGCGACGCCAACCGAACTGGAGACAGCCGACCCCGTGCTCCAGGCGGCACTGCTCCTCGTTGGCCGGCGCTGAGGCGGCCCGTGTCACCGGTTGCGGAATCGCTCCTGTCGGCGTATGATTTGTGGCTGATGTCGTGAGGTCACAAACCATCCCGAATAGGACGAGGTAGAATTGATGAGGTTTCCCACGCGCGTTCCGCATCGTTTGCCCATCTGGACGCTGTCCCTTCTTCCATTCCTGATGAGTATTCCTGGTGCTGCCCGGGCCACCTCCGAGGCGTTGCAGAAACCCGTGCCGATCAACATGGCCGAGGCGATCATCGAGCCATTCTGGATCCCCGAGTTGAGCGGCCTGCGGAAATGGAAGATCGAGCCGGGCCGCGATCACGGCTTGCAGATCAAGCAGAACTGGGCTGCGGTCGATTTCGAGTGGGCGCGCAAACCGGAAACCGGTCCGGCCCTGCGCCTTAGCCGTGACGTCCACATCGATTGCTCCGGTTACGACCGGCTCCTGGTCCGTCTGGCGCCACCCAGAGAATCCATCGTCCGCGTCACGGCCCAAACCGATAAGGGACAGCGGCTCTTCGTCTCCGAGCCCGCCACCGAGAGGCGAGCCGAATACGCGCTCGATTTGGACGGCGCGCAGCAGATCGATGCGATCACGCTGGAGATTGAAGCGGGCCGCGAAGGCAACGCCGCCGGGTGGCTGCGCTGGATCGGACTCCAGAGCAGCGCGCGACTGAAGGACTACTTCGAGCAGTGGGACTTCTCCGGGATGCAGTGGGAGACCTACCTCCAGCCCGAAGGTTTCACACCGAGCTTCGAGCCGCGCTATGGCATTTTCCTGACGGGCGAGGAACTGGCCCAGTTGCGCGCCCAGCACGACCAGGCCATGCAAGAAAACGGCGCGTCGCAATATTCCCAACAGGTGGTGGCCGCGGGCGACTACGAGCCGGAGAAAGGCATTCACGAGTTCGTCGAAAGCGGAGGCCGCACGAGTTCGCACAGTCGCGTGCGCGACGAGTTCCAGCCGCCTCTGCCTGGCAATCCTAAGCTCGCCATCGCCGGGCTCGTGGCGCGTGACGCGCAAGCACTGCGCATGGCGGCGCGCTGCGCGTTGAGTCTGGCGCTGTGCGAGCACTGGGACACCGGTTTCATGTCCGTCCTGCCCGGCAGCGCCTGGGAAGATCGGGCCTTTCGCCGCTCGTATGCGGCCGAGGATATCGCCAAGATCCTGGACCTGGCGGGCGAGGTCTTCACCGACGCGGGGCGCACCTACCTGATGCGTCGCCTGGCCGAGGAAGGGATCGGCCCGATCAATTACGTCGCCTGGCGACACGAATACATTTTCCACTGCAATCAACTCGCGTATTTCAACACGGGCCGAATGTACGCGTACCTGGTCCTGGAGCGCGAATGGCCTCGCGTCAAACCCTACACGGACCTGGCGTATCGCGATGCGATCGACAATCTCGAGATCGTGATCGAGCCGGACGGAGGCGCGCTGGAAGGCCCGGGCTACCTGAACCCGACGATCCGGGAGAACTACAACGCGTTGAAGCACTACGCCCGGGCCCGAGGGCTGGACCTTTCCGAACTGATCCCGCCCGTCCTCGAGCGCACCGCCAACTATGCGGCCGTCGTCGCCTCCACCACGAGCGAAGACGTCATCGCCGTCTGCGATTCGGATTCGAGCTTCCGCAACGACACGCTCGACATCCTCACGGAGTTGGTACCGAATAGCTACTGGACCACGCTCTATCGCAAGAAACAAGTGGCCGAAGGCGTCTCGCCGACAGTCAAGCCCCGACCGCCCTTGCCGGCGCACATTTTCTTGCCCGAGATCGGCTACATGGCTTCGACGCGGAAGCTGGGCGAGCACTTCGTCAAGCTCTTCATCATGGGCAACAAGGCTGATGCGGGCCACACGCACGAGGACAAGGGCAGCTTCGTGCTCGAATACGCCGGCCAGGCGTTCGCTATGGACCTGGGGATTGGCGACTACGGTGACCCGGTCCACGTCACCTACAAGCATTGCCAGCGCCATAATATGCTCGTGCCGGTCGGAATGACCGATCGCGCGGCTCCGCTGAATCCGTTGCCCTTCGACGTTAAGCCGACGGGCGAGGGAGACGAACGGACCTTTCACGCGCGGATCGACGCAACGCCTGGCTGGAACGGATATTACAAAAAGTGGGTGCGCACCTGGGATTCGCCGGCGCCCGATACGCTGACGATCCGCGACGAATACGAACTGGGCCAAGGCAGCGGCGTCGAGTTCTACTGGCAGACGCACCTGCCCGTCGAGAAGACAGAAGACGGCGTTATCATTCGTGGCGACAAAGGCCTGGCCATTCTGACTATCCCGCCCGACTGCACGCTCCGCCTCGACCAGCTCCCGCTGGCCGACGGAGGCCACCACACCCGTATCGCCATCTGCAAAGCCGCCACCCAGGGCTCGTTGGAAGTGGCCGTGAAGCTGCGCCCGACGGCCACGAGTACGGGCGAATAATGATTCGCCCCTACGAGCGGTTGACCGACCTGTAGCCCCCTGATATGCTGCCCTTCTGAAGGAGGATGCAATGCTGGTCGGCACGATGACAGCCCAGATCTACATGCACGGGATCGCCTCTCTCAAGGAGAAGCGCGGGATCGTCAAGAGTCTGATCGGCCGGCTCCAGAGCCGCTTCAATATCTCGGTCTCCGAAGTCGATCAGCAGGACAGCCGCGGCAGCGCCGTGCTCGGCATCGCCGTGGTCAGCAACGATTCGCAGTTCATCAACAAACAGCTCGATACCGTCCTGAACTTCATGCGCCGCGACGGCCGCTTCTACCTCGGCCAAGTCGACCGCGAAATCTTCTCCTGAATCTCGGCCAGCGTACTCAACGCGCTATTCCGAGGGATGGAGCTGTTCAAAGACATGCTCCACGAGTTCCATGGCTGCTATCATCACGTCGGGGTACGCCTGATCGTCGAGAGCGACGTATCCATCGCGTGTCTCGTCTGCCCAGCTGATTGCATTCAACACTTCTCGCAGTCTATCCGGATTCGTGCTTGTTTCCACTTTGCCCCAGGCATGAACGACTGAGTTCCTGATGAGAATGGCATGATCAAGCAGCGCCACTTGCTTCTTCACCGGGTTGAAGTCTATTCCGACTGTTGTCTCCAAGACTCTCCGATGTGTTCTCAAGCAGTTTTCCCTGTGTTCTTGTTTGTCCTTCTTGAATGCCAAGTCATAGTCATCAAGAACTAGATTCCCCGCTCTTCGCAGCAAATCTTCAAGTAGGCAACAGACCGCAATCAATAGACAATTACGAGAGGTGGATGGAATGGGGCCAGTCAGCTTTGCAAGGGCGCGCCGAAGTTCAGAATCATCCTGCGGGCGTGGCTCCCCGTGGATCAGACCTATAATCTCTTGCTTCTCGTCCTTGATCGCATGGTGAGATCTCGTTGCGCAGAAGTCAAGAGCCTCCCTTCGTCTCCAGTAGTACTGGATCAGCTCATCTCTCTGAACCTTATCTACCTTCAAATTCTGGCATTCGGCGATTCTGGCATCGCTCTCAGACTCAGGGCCTATCTCACACATGATGTCATTCCTGACCGAGAATTGAACCTGGGCAATCCGTCAATTCCTAGCCCCTGCAAAGAAGAACTCACGTTCTCCGGCGGAAACGCTATTTGACAACGACCTGACATAGTCCTTCGGGTGAAACGGCTAAACCCCCAGTGGGTTGCCAACCATGCGCGATTGCATCGCTGACACGCGCCTTCAGGGTCTTGACGTCGGGAGCGATCACGATGCTGTATTGCTGGACCCTGCCACCAAGTGCCCGGCACCATTCGTCGTGCTGCGAACTGGCCTCGTTTGCACGCATGGTGCACGCAAGAGAAAGTGCAACGCCTAGTCCAACGCATAGAATTAGTCTTTTCATGTCATGCTCCCTTCCGGCCGTTCGAGCTTTGTCTTTATCAACCAAACGAGCACGCCTGCGAAAACCCATTGCACCCAGAGCAGGGCGTCCAGCCAATTCGCCTTCCCGCAGGCTTCTACCCCCCATTTCATGAAGATGCCGCTAACGAGGAGGCTTACAAGTGCCAGAACAGCACTGTATAGGAATCGATCGTATCCGCAATCCGGGCTTCTGAAGTCTCGAAGTAGGTAGATTAACAAGACAAGTCCGATGAGCGGATGAAGCAATGTGGGCGCATCTTGGACAACGAGAGTCGCTATCGCAATCACTCCCGCTATCATCTCCAGCGCTTGCCGATTCAAGTTTCTATTCTGATCAGACATTCGGCTTCCTCACCGACACGTTCGAGAGAACATGTCTGTCCTGGGCAGTATCGAAACGTAGAACTCCTCGCATTTGGCCCTGCGTTCTCATGGGCAAGCGTCGCCCTTTTAGTCTCACCCATACTCAGGACTATCGGCGCGCCGCACGCGATTCTTAAGATGAAACAACAGGGGGGGTAGCACCAAAACCGGAGGTTTTGCTGATGGCTGGATGTTTGGCGACATTGTGCCTTCCAATATGGGGTGATTTGACCCCCGATGGACGGCATTTGCTCAACTTTTGCTTGACCCTGGCCGATATTCTCTGTATATATAATGTAGTGGCTATGTCATCACGATTGCATTACAGAGCACAGATACGGGGAAGAACGACGATGAGCGCAGCGACGATTCAGGTACGGATAGACGAGGAAACGAAGAAGCAGGCCCAGACGGTGCTGGAGGCGCTGCATCTGTCCATGTCCGAAGCGGTGAAGCTGTTTCTGCGGCAGGTGGTCTTGCAGCGAGGCATCCCCTTCGAGGTCAAGATCCCCAACAAGCTGACGAGAGAAACCCTGGAGAAGGCTGAACGTGGCGAGGATGTGAAGGAATTCGCCAGTGTAGACGAACTCTTTGAGGATTTGGGCATCTGAGAATCCGGCGAACCAACCAGTTTCGCAAGGATGTGAAGAAGCTCAAGCGGCAGGGAAAAGACATGTCGCGGCTTCGTACCGTTATCGAAACACTTTCGAGTGGCCGGCCACTCGCACCCGAATATCGAGACCACAAACTGCTAGGCCGGTGGCACGATTGTCGTGAGTGCCATCTGGCGGGTGACTGGCTCCTCATCTACCAGATCAGCGAGGCGTTCCTGACGTTGGAGAGAACCGGTTCCCACTCCGAGCTCTTCGAATAACCGTCAGCAGGTTTTCTGCAAGGTGACTTCGCCGCGTGACAGCATCAAGGCCGGAGGGCTTGGCGATGGGTTGGTTCGCCAGCGATAGGGCGATACGGCGCTTGACGCTGCCACACTGGCGCGTTCATAGGGGAATCGTCTAGTAACCGGTAAACCAGCGGCGGTGGGGCTCTCGGCCGTGTTCTTCGGGGAAGTTGAGCCAGGCGAATTCACCGAAGAGGACGACGGCCTTGCGATCGTAGGCGCGGGCGGCCTCGACCTCGTCGTCGTAGCAGCCCAGGTAGGTTCGTTCGCCTTGAAAGCGGATACTGACGAGGTACTTGCCGGTCTTCTTGTGGAGGTTCACGCCTTTGTACAAGGAGGAGCATCCAGGCGCCTTGGCTCGATTGCAGTAGTTCTGTTGCCGGGTGCAGATGCGCAGATTGCCGCGGCGGTTGTTCAGGCCGTCACCGTCGATATGGTCGACGACGTATCCATCGATGGGCACCATGATCTCCCGATGCATGGTGATGATCGTGTCATGTCGCCGGCGCGCGGCGTACTGCTTTCCGCCGGGTGCCTGGAGGTGCCAGTTGTGCAAGCTCAGCCAGGCGTAGTCGGTGGCATCGACCACGGCGACCTTGCCCCGCGTCAGCGGGATGTAGCGAATGCTCTTGTCGGCCGGTTGCTCGACGGCGCCAGTTTGTTGGATGGGTGCCCGTCGACGGCGGAACTTCCGACAGGTCCCGTGGTGGCAGACGCGCACCATCCGGCCCGATGCCTCGGGTGTCCGGGAACAGATCCACAGGATGCTCGCGCCATCGCGTACCGGGCCGGCGTACACACAGTCTTTGCAGCTTTTCGTCTTCATCTTGGTTCTCCTGAGTGAGTGAGAGGAATGCGTTGACCCGCCACGGAATTGGCAGGGATAGGGCAGAGATTCAGCAAATCGCCTTGCGGCGCGGGTGTGAAGTGGGAAAGGGGACTACGTGACTGTGTAAGAACCCTGGCGACTTTGAAACGAGGGTCAGGAAACCGACTCTGTCACCCCTGTGCAGACAGGGGTCCAGACTGTATCGAGGCAGTCTGGATTCCCGCCTGCGCGGGAATGACAGAGGCAGCAGGCTCGCTGTGAAGTGGGTCGGATAGGCGGGTGTCCTATTCATCCGATGGATTACTCGTCGGCGTAGAAGAGGCGGCGGGCGGCGGTTAGGCCGCATTTCTGGTACTTGTGGTAGGCGCGGACGGCGCGGTCTTTGATGGCCGGGCCCGTTTCGCCGTGGAGCCACCCGGACAGGGCTGCTTCGAGGGTGTAGGCTTCGGGGGCCATGAAGCCTGTGGTCAGCAGGACAGCGCGACAGCTAAGCTGGGTCAGGATCGGTTGGAAGTAGGGCTTGCTCTTACACGCCAGGATGATCGCCTGCCTCGCGCCCGGGCCCGGCGCGCGTTGCGGCCGGGCAACGGTGAAGTCCATCAGGCCATTGTGACCGACGTAGACGACGAGATCGGCGCCGCCGCGAATCGCGATGGATTCTGCATCACATTTGAGCTTGCCCGCACCGTTTCCGGCCGCCGCGTTGAGGAAGTCCTGCACGGCCTTTTTGATCGCGCGACCTCGATAGGCATCGGCCACAAGATAGGCATCGCCGCTCTTGTGTTCGAAGACGGCCCGCTCCAGAACCGGTTTGCTGGGCTGCTTCTGAGTTGCAACCAGCTTCCAGTCTTTGCTGCGCTTGAGAAACGCCTTCGTGCCGTACAGCGCGCCCCAATAGAGATTGTTGGCGGGGTCGTCGCCGTCGCCCAGCGCCTTGGGAACGGGAACGATACCCTGGTGCTGGTTGTCGCACAAGGCAACAAACACGTGGATCGTCTTGCTCTGGGCTTGTACGACCGGACAGAGGAAGAGCCAGAACGCTATGCCGATGTATGCGGGGATTCTCATATCGACCTCCATGGAGTTCCCATCCAATGGAGTACATCGGCGCTTTCTTGTCTCGCTCTACAGAATTGGACGGTGACGCCGGCTTCGATTACGCCTGCCAGTAGCGCATCAAGGGGCCGTCGAGGCCTCCGACCGGGTCGGCCTGGGGCAAGGGGACCGACGCGATGTTTTCGTCGGCTTCGGGGCGTTCGCCTTCTTCTCCATAGCACATGTCGTAGTGCTGGCCCTTGGGATAGGCACCGACGACGGTGAAATCGTTGCTGGAGCCGAGTTTTTTGTGGGCGACGCCGGCCGGGACGATGACGGCATCGCCCGCCTCGACCGTGGCGATCACGCCGCGCTTGCCTCCGAATTGCACCTTCGCCTTGCCAGCGGCGATGGCGAGCACTTCGTGCGCGGTGCTGTGGTAGTGATGGTAGCCATAGATGCCGTTGACCCAGCTTCCGCTCCAGTGATTCTGGTGGAACAACTCGCGCGCCCGGGCGACGAGGTCGAAAGCCGCCGGGCTCAGCACCCCGTGATAAACCAGCAGAGGCAGCCGCGCGTTGTTGGGGAACGTTCCGTCATCGGTCAGGACGAACGTCTCCACCTGGCCCGATGAAACCGTGGCATGCATGTTTGATTCGGAATCGCCCACGATCGACCCCAGACCTTTCCCTGTCGATTTGGCAATAGTGGTTCCCAAAGGGTATTCGCGACCGGCGGGCGCGCGGTTCAGAACATTTTGTCAACGGCGGATTCGGCGCGGTCTTCTAGTTCGGGTCGTCGGGCATAATCTGCACGCCTTCGCGACGTGCGATCTCGATGATAGGCGTTGCGGCATCCTCAATCCACTGGCGCTGACCGCACGGGATGGGTTCGATCCGATTATCGGTTCGGGCCGCCACGCGCCACAGACGATTGACCATCTCCCGCGAAAACGCTCCGTCGAAGGTAGCCGAGACCACCAACAGGTCAATATCACTCCACTGGGTGGCCTGCCCCGAGGCGTGAGATCCGAACAGTACCCCCATGGGCGGCCGAATGCCCTGCCCGGCGATGTTGCGAAGGTATTGTCGAACGATCTCTAGAACTGCTGCGTCAGCCATGTCAGCACCTCCTCAGATCGAGCTAGATAGTCCGCCGCCTCGGCTTGATTGGGCGCCGTCCTGCGAAACTCCGGATAGCGTCCCTCAATGCTGAATTGGTTCAGATCCGCCTGTCGATCATTGGGCTTCAAACCGGCCAATTCGCCAAGTCGAACCAGATTATGTATCCGAGGCGGGATGTCCTGGGTCTGTCGGCACACCAGCGCCTTGAGCGCTTTCTCCAAGGCCAAGTGGGCGAAGAAGAGGCCATGCCGAACCTTTCCGTCCTCTACCAGCTTGGCGGCGACATCCCAGTCCTCGTTGGCACCCTGACGCCAATAATCAACTTGTTTGTCAACGTCAACCATAGTCGCGAGGGATATTCTAGTCCAATCCAGGGTTTCCATCAATCCCTGGAAGTGACCGGCAGACGAATTGTACGCCGGCGGCCTTTCGCAAACAGCATTGCCTCCGGCCGAAAAAGGTTCAGAAGATTTTGTCGACGATGTACCGGGCGCCGAGGAAGATGTCCAGGCCCAGGGCGGCCGCCAGGACGGCCCAGCGCAGCGGGCGCAGGCGCATCTCCTGACGGGCCATGATGAAGACGATGAGCATGGCCACCACGCCCATCAGGTACATTTTGGCGGCCTGAACGAACAGTCGGGCGTACCCCTCGGCCAGGCCCAGCATGACCTCGAAATACTTCCGGGCCAACACCAGCGTGATGGCCGCGGCGGCCGCGAGACAGGCCGCGATCAACAGGACCCACCAACGATCCGAGGCCCCGGCCTCCATCAAGCCCTGCAACCCCACGCCGGCCAGGACCGCCAGGCAGACCAGCGGAATGCTCAGCCAGAGGATCGGACTGACACCCAGCCAGGCGACCGGGCCCGGGCCCAGATAGGATCGGCAAAACGTCAGCGCCAGGCCGGCGGCAATGATGATCAGGATGCCGTAACGCCTGGCCTTGACGATCATGCCCAACCCGAGCACCAGCGGCGCGATGCTGATGTGATACAGGCTGGGCAATACGGCGGTGCGGCTGAACATCACCAGCGGGGCGATGAAGCCGACCAGATCGGTCGGCCGCAACTCGGACTGGAGCGGCGCCGCAAAAAAGCGATGCTCGGCATCAAATCGAAAGACGAGAAAGAACAGAACCACCGCGACAAACGGCAACACCGCGAGCACACAGGCCAGGCCACGCCGCTGGCGCCCGACGAAGGCGGCCGGCATGAACAGCCAGGGGATGATTGCGGCCAAGAGACCGGCCGTGGGGTGGAACCTGCCCAGAGCCAGCAGGAAAGGACCGAAACCGTACACCGCTCCGGCCAGAAGCGAGCCCAGAAAACCCGCGATCCAACGACGGCTTAGCACGAAACACCCGACCGCGGCCAGCCACGCGTTGGCGGGCAAGAGCCAGTGCCACAGCGAGAAGCGGTCGAAGTAAGGCTGGTACAGATAGACCGCAAAGGCTCCGTAGGAAGCCATGGCCAACAGGAGGTAGGGCAAGTTGTGTGGGTGTCGAGACATGGTTGGCCTAGCGCGACGGCACGATGCGATCCTTCGGCTGATCGAGATGCGGCAATTCCGTCACTTCTTCAGGACCACCTTGCCGGTCCCGCGGGTGATTCTCCCTATCTTGTGGACCTTCTCCCCCCACGCCAGCAATTTCCTGGCGATCGAATCGGCGAAGTCTTCGGCGACGATCAGCACGAAACCGATTCCCATGTTGAAGACGCGGAACATCTCCTTTTTCTCGACGGGACCGGCCTGCTGGAGGAAGGGGAAGATCTTCGGGACCGGCCAGCTCGAGGTCTTGATCTGGGCGTTGCAATCTTTGGGCAGCACGCGGGGGATATTGCCGACGAGGCCGCCGCCGGTGATGTGGGCCATGGCGTGCACGACGCGTTTGACCTTGTACCTGTTCAGCAGCTTGACGATAGGCCGGACGTAGATGCGCGTCGGCTCCAGCAGGGCCTGGCCCACCGTGGTCCCGTCCAGCTCGTTCAGGACGGTGTTCATCTTGACTCGGGCCCGCTTGAAGCAGACGTTGCGGGCGAGAGTGTAGCCGTTGCTGTGCAGACCGCTCGAACGCAACCCCAGAATGACATCGCCCGGGCGGACGCCTTTGCCGTTGATGATTTTGTCCCGCTCGACCACGCCTACAGCAAAGCCCGCCATGTCGAAATCGCCCTTGCGATAGGTGTCGGGCATCTCGGCGGTTTCGCCCCCGATCAGGGCACAATCCGAGGTGCGGCAACCCGTCGCAACGCCTTGGACCAAATCGGCCACAAAGGCCGGCTCCAGTGTGTGGACCGCGAGATAGTCGAGGAAAAACAGCGGCTCGGCGCCGATCACGAGCATGTCGTTGACGCTCATCGCCACCAGATCGATACCGACCGTGTCGAACTTCTTGGCCTTAGCCGCCAGTTGGACCTTGCTGCCCACGCCGTCCGTGCACGCGACGAGCACGGGATTCTTGTAGTTCCTCTTGAAAAGCCGCTCATCGTAATCCAGCCGGAATAAGCCGGCGAATCCGTTGGGCAGGGCGATCACGCGAGGCCCGAACGTGCTGGCCAGAGAGGATTGGATCCGCCCGACCATCTCGTCGTTGGCATCGATGTTGACACCGGCCTGTTCGTAGCTGACGTATTTACTCATGCGCAGGCGAGAAGTCTTCGAACATAGTCATCTGGTAGTGCTCCATTGTGAACTTGTTCAAGGCGATATCAATCGGAATCCGATACTTGCCAGACCAACACGCGTGGCAGTAATGGTCGGCCGGCAAAGCGGCGCACGAGAGCATGCCTTCCAGGGAGAGGTAGCCGACGGTATCGACACCGAGGAAGTCTTTGATCTCGTCCAGGTTCCGGTTGTTCGCCAGCAGTTCTTCCTTGGTGGGAAAATCGATGCCGTAGTAGCAGGGGAACCGAATAGGCGGACAGCTCACCCGCATGTGGATCTCGGTCGCCCCTGCCTCGCGCAGGGTGCGGATCTTGCCGCGGGTGGTGGTGCCGCGGACGATCGAATCATCCACGACCACGACGCGTTTGCCCGCGACCACCTCCTTGATGACCGCCAGTTTCAGCCGGACCGCCATCTCACGCATGTGCTGCTCGGGCGAGATGAACGTGCGGCCCACGTAATGGCTGCGGACGAATCCCATATCGAAAGGAATACCGCTCTCCTCGGCATACCCCACGGCCGCTGAAGTACCTGAATCGGGCACCGGGATCACCACGTCAGCCTCGACGGCGTACTCGCGGGCCAGTTGATGCCCGAATTTCTTGCGTAGCTCGTGGACATTTTCGCCGAAGAGGCGGGAATTCTGTTTGGAGAAATAGACGTGTTCGAAGATGCAATGGGCCGGGGTGATGTCGCCGCGACGGACGAAAAACCGACTGTGGAGCCCCTTGGCGTCGACCTTGACGATCTCACCCGGCTCAACCTCACGCACGAATTCGGCCCCGATCGCGTCGAGAGCGCAGCTCTCGCTGGCAATGACATAGCCACCCTTCTCGCTGCGGCCGATGCACAGCGGCTTGATCCCATACGGATCCCGCGCGGCCTGAATGTGGTCGGCGAACATGAAGATCAGCGAATACGCCCCCTGGAGATGGTTCAGGACATGGCCCAGCGGGTCCGGCTTGCTCTGATGCGTCGGCTTGGCCATCAAGTGCACGATAATTTCCGTATCGCTGGTGCACTTGAAAATGCTCCCGTAGGCCTCATACTCGTCGCGTAACAGCCCGGCGTTGATCAGGTTGCCGTTGTGGGCGACCGCCACTTGGCCGCGCGAATACTCCGCCAGCAGCGGCTGGCTGTTGTCGACCTTGGAGGAACCCGTCGTCGAGTAGCGCACATGCCCAACTGCCATCGGATTGGCCAGCTTCTCCAGAATCCCCGAGCCGCTCCGAAAGACCCGCGAAACTGTCCCCTGGTTCTTGTAGCACTGGATGAACTCGCCGTTGCTGGAAGCGATACCGGCTGCTTCCTGGCCCCGATGTTGGAGGCTGTGCAACCCGAAGTACGTCATCTGAACCGCATCTGGGTCGCCATAGACGGCAAACAGGCCACACTCTTCCTTCTTCTCAGGAAAGACCTCGCACCCATCGATTTCTGCTCTTGGCTGAGACATGACCCTCACACTGACAGTCAGAGGTTGATAAAGTCAATCACAGACACGCCCGTATCACCCACCGAGACGATAGTTTAGTTCTTTGCATCGGCCGCGTCAATCGTTGTCTCGACAAACGCCATCCGAGCCGCCCGATCTCACGCTCCGTTCGAGCCGGTCGACTCCGCCAGGAGCCGGTTCAATAGCGGCTTGAACGCCGCGATGGCATGGCCGCGATGGGAGATGGCGTTCTTTTCGTTGTCAGGCAACTGCGCCACCGTCTTGCCCAGATCGGGCACGAAAAAGACGGGGTCGTATCCAAAACCGTTCGTGCCGGTCGGTTCGTCAATGATCCGTCCCTCCACCTGGCCCTGCGTCTCGAGCAACACGCGCTGCGGGCTGGCCAGACAGAGAAAGCACATGAACCGGGCCGTGCGCTGCTCGGATGGCACACCCTCGACCAACTCGAGCAGCTTGGCGATGTTCCGACCATCGACGGTCTTCCTGTCCGTGCCGGGTGGGATATCACCACAAAACCGGGCCGACGTAACACCCGGAGCGCCGTCCAGCGCATCGACCACCAAGCCCGAATCATCGGCCAGCGTCCAAAGCCCCGTCGCCCGGGCGTACTCGGTCGCTTTCTTGCGCGCGTTCTCGGCAAACGTCGCACCGTCTTCTTCGACTTCGTCCAGATCCGGAAAGTCTGCCAGATCCTTCCAGTTCACGTCCGCATCGAGCATCGCCCGCAACTCGCGGACCTTGCC
>Ga0272443_10002939_pt1 | contig 20845 bp, 17 predicted proteins | sample SSMAcet12_FD_193581 | JGI IMG/M metagenome (GOLD analysis project Ga0272443, IMG submission 193581) | Marine sediment archaeal communities from Little Sippewissett salt marsh, Falmouth, MA, United States - SSM-Acet-12 | ecosystem: Environmental > Aquatic > Marine > Wetlands > Sediment ... | reverse complement strand
CGCCCCAGTAGATGTCTTCTTCCGGTTCCCAGACATCCTCGCGTCCGCCGGCGAAGCCAAAGGTCTTGAATCCCATCGACTCCAGGGCGCAATTGCCGGCCAGGATCATCAGATCGGCCCAGGAGATCTTCCGGCCGTATTTTTGTTTGATCGGCCAGAGCAGCCGGCGCGCCTTGTCGAGGTTCACGTTGTCCGGCCAACTGTTCAGCGGCGCCAGGCGTTGGCTGCCGGATCCGGCGCCCCCGCGGCCGTCGCCCAGGCGGTAGGTCCCGGCGCTGTGCCAGGCCATCCGGATGAAGAGCCCGCCGTAGTGACCCCAATCGGCCGGCCACCAGTCCTGGGAGTCGGTCATCAGCGCATAGAGGTCCCGCTTGACGGCCGCTAGGTCGAGTTTCTTGAATTCCTCAGCGTAGTTGAACGCCGCGCCCATAGGATTACTGAGATTCGACTGCTGATGCAGAATCTTGAGGTTCACCTGGTTCGGCCACCAGTCTTGGTTTGACCGGCCGCCGCCCGCCGTGGGATTGCTTGTTCGGCCCGTGACCGGGCACTTGCGTTCGTCATTCATGAGGGTGCCTCCTTTTTCCAAAGCCATCCTAAATCGTATACGTTCCTATTTATCGTTGCAGCACAAGTTCGCGTCCTGCACGAATCTTTATGACTTACGTTTGCCTCGCGCGCAGGTCGAGCAGATCCCGCGCAATTGTACGTGGGCCGATTCGACGCGGCCCAGTGTCTTGACGGATTTCGGCACCGACAGATCGTCGAGCTTCTCGCTATAGAAGTCGCGGACCTGTCCGCATGCCGTGCAGACGAAATGGTGATGTCGATCCATGTTGGCATCGTAGCGACCCCGGCTGGCCAGGATCTCGGCCTTGTGCACCAGGCCATATTCTTCCAGCGTCGCCAGCGTGCGGTACACCGTATCGCGCGAGATCGCCGGCACGCGCCGGCTGACGCTTTGGTAGATCGTCTCGGCATCCGGGTGGTCTTCAGTGCCCGCCAGTTCGCGAAACACCTCCATCCGCTGGTGCGTGAGCTTGAGACCGTGGGCCTGGCAGGTCTCCGTGAACCGCCGCATCCGCCGCTCGATTTCAGCCTTGGCCACCGCCATCTTAATCCTTCGTAGATAAGAATAATTCCGATTACAGAATAGTACGCATATACCCGGGGGCCCGTCAAGGACAAATATCCGGCCCATTTCAGTTTTTCAGGCGACGGGGTGGCAGCCTCAAAGCCTGTTCTGAGCGAAGTCGTATGAATCCACAGGACTTGGGGATGGTTCAGCCACTCGCACCCTCCCCAAGCTGTCGCTTGAGGCTGTCACCCGCTAATTCCCGTTAGATCAGGCGTTGGCGGCGATGGCTTCGAGGTGTTCCCAGCGTTCAAAGGCTTCGGTGTGTTGGGCTTCGAGGTCGGCCAGGCGTTTCTTGGCCGTAATGACCTTCTCCTGATCGCGATAAAAGGCCGGATCGGCGAGCTGGCCGTGCAGGACCTCCAGCTCGGCTTCCAGTTCCTCAATCAAGTTTGGCAGGGCCTCCAGCTCTTTGGTCTCTTTGAAAGTGAGCCGGCGTGGTTGTTTGGCCTTGCGGGCTTCCTTGTAGAGCTTCTTCTTGTCGACCTTGGGCTTGTCCGGCTCGGCAGGTGCTTCGTCCTGTTGCGCGAGCCAGTCGTCATAGCCCCCGACGTATTCGGCGATCGTGCCGTCGGCGCCGAAGACCAGCGTGCTGGTGACGACGTTGTTGAGGAAGGCCCGATCGTGGCAGATCAGCAGGATCGTGCCCTGGAAGTTGACGAGCAGCTCTTCGAGCAGTTCGAGCGTTTCGCTGTCCAGGTCGTTGGTGGGCTCGTCGAGGACCAGCAGATTGGCCGGTTGGGTGAAGAGCCGGGCCAGGAGCAGGCGGTTGCGCTCGCCGCCGGAGAGGTAGCGGACGCGGGTCTTGGCCCGCTCGGCGGTGAAGAGAAAGTCTTGGAGATAGGCGACGATATGTTTGCTCTTGCCATCGATGGTGACGGTGTCGCCATTGGGCTGGACGTTCTCCCAGACGTTCTTGTCCTCGTCGAGCTGGCGGCGCAATTGGTCGAAATAGGTAATCGCCAGTTGCGTTCCCTGGCGCACCGCGCCGGCCTGCGGCTGCAACTCGCCCAGCAGCAGGCGGACCAGCGTGGTCTTGCCGCACCCGTTGGGGCCGATAATACCGATCTTGTCGCCCCTTGTAATCAGGGTGTGGAAGTCCTTGATCAGCGGTCTTTCTTCGTAGCTGTAGCTGACGCCTTTGGCCTCCAGGACCAGGGTGCCCGAGCCCTGAGCTTCGGTCAGCTTTAGCGTGGCGGTGCCCGGCTTCTCGCGCCGGGCCCGGCGCTCGGCCCGCATCTTCAGCAGTGCTCGTACGCGACCTTCGTTGCGGTGCCGCCGGGCCTTGATGCCCTGCCGGATCCAGATTTCTTCCTGGGCCAGCTTCTTGTCAAATTGCTTCCATTCCTTTTCCTGCGTGTCCAGCACCTCCTGCTTGCGCGTCAGGAACGTCTCATAATCACATGACCAGTCGAAGAGCTGCCCCCGGTCGATCTCGATGATCCGCGTGGCCAGACGCTTCAGCAGCATGCGGTCGTGTGTGACGAATAGCAGCGTCTTGCCCATCCCCAGCAGGTAGCTTTCCAGCCAAGCAATCGATTCGATATCGAGATGGTTGGTCGGCTCGTCCAGCAGCAGCAGATCGGGTTCGCAGACCAGCGCTGCCGCCAGGAGGACGCGGCGCTTCTGCCCGCCCGAAAGCGCGCCGTAATCCCAATCGGCGTCGAGCGTCATGCGCGTCGTGATGGCCGCAATCTCCTCCAGGACCGACCAGGCCCGGTGGGCCTCCAGTTGTTCGTGCAGCCGGGCCAGGCGGCTGTGGTCGGGGTCAGTATGCTCGGCCAGGCGGGCTTCTTCGCGGTGGTAGCGGAGCAAGAGCTCGCCCCTCTGGCCCAGGCCCTTGGCGATGATCTCGAAGACCGACCCGTCGAGGTCGCGGGGGATGGTTTGTGAGAAGTAGGCGATCTTGAGCCCCGATTCGGTCTGCACGCTCCCGGCATCCGGGGGCACCTGCCCGGCGATGATCTTCATCAGCGTCGATTTGCCCGCGCCGTTACGGCCCAGCAACCCGACGCGCTGGCCTTTCTGGATCTGGAGCGAGACCCAATCCAGCAGCGGCGGGCCGCTAAAAGCGATACTGACGTTTTGCAGCGATACCAAGGCCATCGTGAGAAAGATCCTGTTTCTGGTCGATTTCAGGGGGTCATCGCGGACCGTACAAGGGGCCCTATGGTACCGTTCTGCCCCGAAGAACACAATTCGTTTCATGGTCAGGTTCGGGCTGACCGGTCGTGGGGTAGGGGCGACGCATGCGTCGCCCCTACGGGGCGTTGTGGGCGTGTCGGGGCCGGATGGGGATACCTGCACTGAAAAATGGGATTTCCGGCGGTCATGGGGTTGACTTGTCAAGGTGGGCAGATTAGATTCAACGGTTTGTTTTTGTGCGAATTTGAAGGAATTGCAGCGTGCAAGAGGCGATTGCCAAGGCCAGTGCCCTCATTGAGGCCATGGAGTATATCCGGGGTTTCGCCGGGCGGATCGTGGTGGTCAAGCTCGGCGGCAGCGTGTTGGACGACCCGGCGGCCCAGCGGAGTCTGCTGACCGACGTGGCGTTCATGGCCACGGTCGGGATGCGCCCGATCATCGTCCACGGCGGGGGCAAGGCCATTACTCGCGCCATGAACGAGGCCGGTCTGGAGCCGGTCTGGGTGCAGGGACGCCGTTATACCGACAAGCGGACGCTGACGATTGCCGAGCATACGCTGGTGCAGAAGGTCAATACGCCGATCTGCCAGACGCTGGAGGAACTGGGCTGCAACGTCATGGGTCTGCACTCGCTGAGCAGTTGCGTATTGTTGGCCGAGACGCTGCGCCTGGAGGGTGAAGAAGGCCGCAAGATCGATCTCGGGCTTGTCGGCAAGGTCACCAGTGTCAATGGCAAGCTGCTCAAAACGCTGTGCGCCGACGGGACGATCCCGGTGATTGCCTCGGTGGCGATGGACCGCGCCGGTGGCAAGCTCAATGTCAACGCCGATAGCGCCGCCGGCAAAGTGGCGGCCGCGGTGGTGGGCGAGAAGCTGGTCATGGTCAGTGACACGCACGGCATCCGCCGGGATATCAACGATCCGGAGAGCTGGATCAGCAGCCTCGACGAGACGCAGATCAAGGAGATGATCGAATCCGGCGTTATCACTACGGGGATGTTCCCCAAGGTCGAGGCCTGCCTTCACGCGTTGGAGGCCGGGGTGCGCAAGGCCCACATCATCGACGGCCGGATCGCCCATTCGCTGCTCCTGGAAATCTACACCGACAAGGGCATCGGCACCGAAATCGTGCGAAGGCCATAGGTCCTATACGACCTATAGGACCTATGCGTTCCGAGGCGGCACGCGGTACCGCAGAAATCGTATTTCAGAATTGCGAGAGCATAATTATGACGACACAAGAGACGATTGGAGTCTTTGACAAATACGTAATCGCCAACTACGGCCGGCTGCCCCGCGTGATGGTCAAGGGCGAAGGCTGCTGGCTCTACGATGCCGACGGCAACAAGATCCTCGATATGTTCCCCGGTTGGGCAGTCAGTGGGATTGGTCACTGTCACCCCAAAGTGGTCGAGGCCGTACGCAAGCAGGTGGGCGAACTGATCCACATCGACAACACGTTCTACTCGGAACCCCAGGGCAAACTGGCGCAATTGCTCAGCGAGCGGGCTTTCGGTGGGCAGGTGTTCTTCTGCAACAGTGGCGCCGAGGCCAACGAGGGCGCGCTGAAACTGGCGCGACTCCACACGGCCAAGGAGAAGTACAAATTCATCACCGCTGAGGGCAGCTTCCACGGGCGGACCTTCGCCACCGTTACGGCGACCGCCCAGCCCAAGTATCACGAGGGCTTTTTGCCTCTGCTGCCTGGCTTCAGCTACATTCCGTTCAACGACGTGGCGGCCCTGGAGGCGGCGTTCACCGATGAAGTCGCGGCCGTGATGGTCGAGCCCATTCAAGGCGAGGGCGGGATCAACGTCGCGACGGCCGAGTTCCTCCAGGCGATTCGCGAATTGTGCGATCGCAACGGCGCCCTGATGATCCTCGACGAGGTGCAGACGGGGGGCGGACGGACCGGAAAGTGGTTTGGCTATCAGCATTACGACGTCGTGCCGGATATCTTGACGATGGCCAAGTCGCTCGGCGGCGGCGTGGCGATCGGTGCCATGATGGCGACGCCCGAAGTGGCGGCCTCGCTGGTTCCGGGCAAGCACGCCTCGACCTTCGGCGGCAACTGCCTGGCCTGTGCGGCCGGTGTCGCGACCATCGAAGCGATCGAAGAGGGCAACCTGCTCCAGCAGGCAGTTGAGGTGGGTCAGTACACGCAGGACAAACTCAATGCGCTGAAGGACAAGCATTCGGTCATCGATCACGTCCGCGGCGTTGGCCTGATGATCGGCATCCAGTTGACCCGGCCCGGCGCCGAGATCGTGAGCCAGTGCCTGGAGAAAGGGCTAAGGATCAATTGCACGCACGATACCGTGATTCGGTTCATGCCGCCGATGATTGCCACGACCGAGCTGATCGATCAGGCGATCGAGATCTTCGATAGCGTTTTGTCCGGGAGTTGAGTGAGAATGGAAGACTTCCTTGCCATAAGCGATTTTTCGTCCGACGAATTGATGAACTTGCTCGAAGAGAGCCGCTCGTTGAAAGCGCTTTATAAATCGGGCCAGCGCGACCTGTGCCTGGTGGGCAAGAACCTGGCGATGCTCTTCGAGAAGCCCAGTCTGCGGACGCGCCTGAGCTTCCAGGTGGCGATGACCGATTTGGGGGGCAGCCCGATCTACGTCAAGCCTGAAGACATCGGCGGGATCGGCAAGCGCGAGCCGGTCAAGGACATCGCCCGCGTGCTGAGCCGCTATGTTGATGGGATCATGGCCCGGACGTTCGAGCACAGCACCGTGATCGATCTGGCGAAGTACGCCGATGTCCCGGTGATCAACGCGCTGACCGATTGGTCGCACCCGTGCCAGGCGATGGCCGACGTGCTGACCATCTGGGAGCATTTCGACCGTATCGAGGGCATCAAAATCGCCTTCATCGGGGACGGCAACAACGTGGCCCGCTCGTTGGCCTTCGCCGCCTGTAAGCTGGGTATGAAACTCGTCGTCGCCTCCCCGCCCGGCTACGAACTCGATGCCGAATCGATCGAGCGGGTTAACGGTGTCGCGGCCGATTGTGTTACCCAGACCCACGATCCGAAAGCCGCCGCGGTGGACGCCGACGTGATCTACACCGACACCTGGGTGAGCATGGGCCAGGAGGATGAGAAGGAAAAGAGGCGGCGTGAGTTCGCCGGCTTCGAGGTCAACACGGATCTCGTCGCGGCCGCACCGGGGCACGTCAAGATCATGCACTGTCTGCCGGCCTATCGGGGCTTCGAGATCAGTGACGACGTCACCGAGTCGCCCAACTCGATCATCTTCGATCAGGCCGAGAACCGCCTGCACTTCCAGCGTGCCCTGCTGCGCAAGCTGATGGTCTGATGGTATAGGTCTAATAGGTCGTATAGGACCTATTGGACCTATTCTCTTCGGTCGCGCGAGCGCAGGTATCCCAGCACCCGGTCGCGGCCGGCGAGATCGCCCTGGCGGGTGTATTTCTCGATGCGTTGCTGTTCGGCCGTGATCAGTTCGGCGCGGGTGCCCTGGAGAACACCCTGGGAATGTGTCACGACCTCGTCCCACGGCTGGGCCTGACCCGGCTGGCTGTAGAGCTTCACTTCGGGATAGGCCTTCAGGGCCGCCGTCACGGTGGTCATGAACGCCCGCTCCTGGTGGAAGGGGGCTGAGACGATGACGAGACGGCGATACGCCTTGGCCCGCGCGAATCGGACCAAAGCCTGAGCTTCGATCAGCGTGTGCAGGATGTCCGTCGGTTCCATGGGCACTTCTTCGATGGCGCGATCGGGAATGCCCGAATCGATCATAGCCTGGCGGTAGGCGGCCGCACCGATATAGCCGCACTTGGGATCGCAATCGGAGATCAGGATCTTCCCCACGATGTTGCGATCGAGTAACTCGCGCGCGACGGGAAAGACCGCGTCCTGATTGGGCTCGGTCTGGGCGAACAAATACGCCGCGTCGGCCTGCCCGGCCGGCAGCGTGTCACACAAAACTCTCAACAGCAATTCCACGTCCACCGCCACTCCCGATCACATAACCTGACCAAAGGAGTGGGACTGTATCTTGTCCATCGTCGGACGTCAAGAGTGCAACGAATCCATCCGGGCGTCGCAGGCCCATGGCAGGCCTACCGCGTGTCGATTTCGGCTTGCCAGGTTGCTCCCCCAGCCGTTGGTCTGGCCACATCCAGTAGATGGAAGAGATTGACGCCGAGGAAGAAGTATTCCCGGTCTTCCGGCTGGCTCAGGTTCCAGCCGAAGCCGGCGTGCATCAAACCATTCCAGAAGGTGAAGCCCGGACCGATGCCGAACTCAGCCGTATCGTCCCCCTGGTCCAGCGACGCCAGGTGAACGCCCGCTCCCGGGTTCAGCCAGTTCCACATCTCCTCAAACCCGTTTTCGGGGTCCCGATGTCGGTAATGCCAGTTGACCATGGCCGCGACGTTGGGTTTCCACCGTGTCGCGTCGTCTGTGCCCGTCTGGGCCCGGGCGAAGATCAGCGATGCCCCAATCGAGTGATGTTGTTCGAGTTTCTCGACCTCTAGGCGATACGTCGTTGCGTGGGCGAACTTCCGAATATCAGTCGAATCCTTGGCGCGAAACTGAACCTTCACCGTGATGTGCTCGCCTCGATTCAGTTGATAGTGATTCAGCGTGATGACTCCACTGGGCGGTGCCTCTTCATTAATGTCAAAGTATATCTGCTCGTGTGCGGCTTCTTCGAGGGTCTCGGCGGCTCGGGCGACCTTCCCGGCGGTGGAGAGATACTCGGACACCGCGGTCAGGGCGCTGGCTGTCTTTGGAAGTTTGCCGAGGAAGGTCTCGATCTCCTTGACGACAGCTTCATTGATGAGTTGCTGGCCGATAAGCGGAGCCTTTTGGGCGATGGTCTTGGCACGCTCGGCCCATTTGCCGGAGGCGGTGCCAAGGGTCTTTACCTGGGATGCCAACGTGTTGAGTTTGGTGAACAGGCCGTGCTCACCCGCTACGATCTCAAATAGGTCCGTGGTTCCCGGTGTGGTCAACTGGTCGCGCAGATCCGTCAACGTGGTGACGATCTGGCCGGCGGTGTCCAGATCGTCTCGGTACCCGCGCAGGGCCTCCGCCACCTGGCTGGCCGCGGTCTTCACCTCTTGCGCAGATGCGGTGGCCTCGACCCTGACCATCTCTTCAATCATGCGGTCCAACTGCGTCCGCCATTCCTTCAAAGTGCCCTCGTCTAGCGCGAAGCTATCGAGCATCGTCTTGAGCCTTGTTTCGAGCCGTTTCGCCAGGGCTTTGGCTTCATCGCGAATGTCGTCGCCGTTGGCCATGATCTCGCGAATTGCCTCGGCGGCACGCGCGCTCATCTCCACTTCCATGCGGAATCGGCTCAACTCCTCCTCGGTCATTCGTATTCCATACTCAGCCAGAGGTCCTCCACTCAATTGCCCTCCCGGTAGGTTGTCATAAGGATCCACGTGAAGGGCTTGGACCTGTGCGCTGATGGGATGTCGAATAGCAATCACCGTGACCTCATAGCCCGATTTCTCTTCGCGAAGGTGGCGCGCCGACGCCTGCAAGCGCTCGATTTCTTGAGCGAGGAAAAAGGCGAGGTTTTCGTATTGCTGTCCGGGTTTGTAGCCCGGTTCAGTGGTTCTTCCGTTCAGCAACTGGACGAATTCATTCGAGTTCTCAAATCTGCCGGTTTTTGCGGCGTGATCGTAGGTCCCGATGACCGCGGCGACGACGCGCGCGCCGTGTTGCTTGACGTGTTGTTGAAGTTCTTCTACCTCGTTCGGATCGTCGATGTTGATGGACGCGGCGTTGAGCGCGGTATATTCCTCGGCGATGTCACCGACGGTCTCCAGGATGGCCTGGAGGCCTGTCCACGCGGGGTTGTCCGGCGCCCTCTCGGCTTTCTCTTCCAGTGGGTCGAAGCGCAGGATCAGCGTCGAACGAAAGTCAACCTGGGTCCTGTGGTCTGAGGCAATGGGCCTGTCTACGTCCTTCGTCTCCTCGACCAACTGGAAGTTCAACCCGGCGAAGAAATCTTTCTCAACGGGGTCGGCTTCCTTGGCTGGGACACCCGGAGAGAACAGCAATATCAGGGTGACGAGAGTAACAGCCCGTCTAATGGAATGGATCCGGCACATGGCTCACCTCGCATCCTGGATGGCCGTCAGTACGATTTTGAAGTCATCGGCTTGTGCTTTGTTGAGGAAGCGCACGGGTTGGTCGTCCCATCCGAAGACGATGCCTTTGGGCTTCTTGTTGCCGATCCACTTCTTGATCAGGGCGATGTCCTCGACGAGATAGATGCGCAGTCGCGCCAGGAGCCCAAAGGCCAACTCGGCGTTGTCCCAACCTTCGTCGTTCTTGCTGCCGACGTACATGTAGACGGTGAACGTCGGATCGTTGAGTGGACCTTCTACGTCCTGGGCGGTGAGGGGGGGGAGTTTTTCGGCCATGACAGTATACCTCCTTGTTTGGTGCCCGCGTCGCCGGTCGTGCCTGGGGTGTCAGAGTGGCGAGCGCGAGCTGCGCTTTGCCTCGTTAGCGATCCGTCTGACGTCTGAGCCGGGTCGTAATCTTGATCCGGCGCAGAAGTCTCCACACGATCATGGTGCTCGTTCCTTGGTTGCTACGACGTGATTCTACGGGCCGGCGGGGTCGTAAGGCAATCGTTGTTTCTCTCCATTTCTCTTTTTTCCATCCCGGTTCATCTATGGGCCGTATCATGAATCCACCCTTGACCGTGTGGGGCTTTCGCCTCGATGCATTCCCTTGCGTCGCGTGCGCGGGTTCGGTACTATCGCCGGGGACTTGAATACATGGAATCGGGGGTATCCGACGAGGTATGGCCATGCAGACACGACGAGAGTTTCTCCGGGCGGCGAGTGTGGCGGGTGGATCGTGGGCGATGTCCCTGTTCTCTGGACGCGCGACGCGCGCGAGCGCCCAGACGCAATCGGTGAGAAGGCCGAACATCGTCTTCATTCTGGCCGATGATCTCGGCTATGGCGATCTGGGGTGCTATGGACGCACGGACATCAAGACGCCTGTCCTCGATAACCTGGCGGCCGAAGGCGTGCGCTTCACCGAGTGCTACGCCAATGGCCCGGAGTGCTCGCCTACGCGGACGGCCTTCATGACGGGGCGCTATCAGCAGCGCGTTGGCGGTCTGGAGTGCGCGATCGGTACGGGCAACGTCGGGCGGTACGATGACGCGATTCGCCTACGGCAAACGCACGATTTGGGATTGCCCGTTACGGAGACATCCATCGCCCGGATGCTCAAGGACGCCGGCTATGCCACCGCGATTACAGGCAAGTGGCATCTGGGTTACGAACCGAAATTCGCCCCGCACCTGCACGGCTTCGATCGCACGTTCTACTGCATCGGAGGCGGGATGGACTATTTTCACTATCTCGACAACGTCGCCGGCTACAATCTCTTCGAAGACGGCCGGCCCATTCGACGCGAAGGCTACTTCACCGATCTGGCCACGGACGAAGCGATCACGTTCATCGAGCGGCACAGAGACGAGCCTTTCTTCCTCTATGTCCCTTACACGGCGCCGCATTCGCCCTTCCAGGGCCCGGACGACGCGCGGCCCGATCCGCTGCCCCTGGATTCCCCGCTCTGGAACCAGGGAAAGGCGCCGCCGGAGACATACATCGCCATGATCGAGCGTATGGACACATGTGTCGGCAAGATTCTGCGTACGCTCGATACGACCGGATTGACGGAGGATACGCTGGTAATCTTTGTCGGGGACAACGGCGGCACGGCCAGCGCCCGCAACGCCCCGCTGTCGCGCGCCAAAGGCACGACGTTCGAGGGTGGCATTCGCGTGCCCGGGATTGTCCACTGGCCCGGCCATATTGAAGCCGGCACCGTCAGTGAGCAGGTATGTATCACGATGGATTTCACGGCGTCGATCGCGCGCGTCGCCGGCGCGCAGCCCCCGGGCGATCGCCCGTTCGACGGCATCGATATCATCAAGCTGTTGGAAGAGCGCCGTCAGCCCCAGCGCCGCACCCTGTTCTGGCGCGGTCGGCGGGGAAACCGCACGCGCTGGGCCGTGCGCGACGGCGATCTCAAGTATGTGCGGCAGCGCACCGCCACCGAAACCTCCGAGTACCTGTTCGATTTAGCTCACGACGTTGCCGAGCGGCACAACCTGTTGGCAGACCATCCCGCCGAGGCCGCCCGGCTGAGGGCTCTGCTGGCCGACTGGGAACGCCGGGTCCGGCCGTCTCGCTGACCGTGTTCCCCTCTTGCTGACGCGCTGGTCCCGAATCAAAGGCCCCCTGGCGGGGGGGGCACGCTCTGCTCTAGCCAAATGCTCAGGATAGGCGGCATTTAACGCAGTGACCCGTAAGATGCCCTTTGAGAGTGTTATCAGGGCCGTCCTGTCCCGTTTTCATTCCTCGATCGTCTCCTGTTCGGGCGAAGATTTTTCTCCTATCTGCTGCTTTTCTCTGGGCTTACGGCACGTCGGTTGTCGATAAGCCGGGCGTGTTGCTCGCACTGTCACCTTTGGGGTGGAACAGATTCCGATCCCTGAGGCAGAGTCGGGTCAATGGCATTGGCTGGGTCCATCGACTCGGATCGAGCCCGAGGGAAATACGTCGACTGCATCGACTATCGATGGGGTTCGCGTCTCCCCTTTTAGAAGAGGTGATAGACCTGAGTACCTGGAAAACAAGGATGGCACAGGAGATAAGAGGCCAGCGGCATGACAGAGCAGAACGTCTCCAATCACGAGGGCAAGTATCCGGCGCCCGCGCTGACCGGGGAGAGTCTGACCACCGGTTCGATGCGAAAATCGTCCGTGCGATGGCATCGATACTCTCAGACTGTCTCTCGAGCGGCGTCCACCGCCGAATCGCCCCCGGGTCTGCCCCCTCTCGCGGCCACCGGTACGCTCTGCCTGAGGCGTCGCGGTTTGGTTATGGGGAAGCCAATGGCTAGGAAGTTAAGCCTGTGGCTGGGGTAAATTGTGTATTTATCGGGCGTTGTGGTGGCCGGGCGACAAAAGATGTGGCAGAGAGACAAAGAAGACAAGGTGCAGATAAAGAGTCGAGTTTTTCGTGTATGCGGCCGGTTTAGACGGGAGGGGCGTCGGTTCCACGTTGAGATCCAGGTGAAATATTCCGGAAAAGACCGTTTTGCGGGTCTGGGGTGGAACGGTTGGAATGCCGATGATGTGAGCGACGTCCCAGGTGGTTCGTGATGGGGGTAGAAGGAAAGCAAGGTCAGTCGCAAGGTAAGCATATCTGCTCGCAGTTGTAGAGCATTTCGGTCCATGGTGGCCGCAGCGTTCATAGGGGTTGCTCCCCGTCTCCTTGGAGTGGGACTGGGGGCCTTGTCAGGAGAGATACCATGGCACAAGCCAGCGCCAGTGTCGAACACGCCGATGCGCGTGTCACCAGTCGGGAAGGGAAGTATCTGACGTTTGCCCTGGCCCAGGAAGAATACGGTCTCGAGATCCTCAAGGTGCGGGAGATCATCGGCTATATCGATGTGACCGCTGTGCCCCAGACGCCGCACTATGTCAAGGGTGTTATCAACCTGCGGGGCAAAGTAATTCCGGTGATCGACCTCCGTTCCAAATTTGGTATGGAGACGACCGACGTCACCGACGAGACCTGCATCATCGTCGTGGAAATCAACCAGGCCGGGCGCCAGTTCAGCACGGGGATCGTGGTGGACCGGGTCCAGGAAGTCCTGGACATCGCCGCGGGCAGCATCGAAGACGCGCCGCAGTTCGGTGGCGCCGTCGATACGAACTTTATCATGGGTATGGGGAAGGTGGGTGATTCCGTCAAGATCCTCCTGGACATCGACATGGTCCTGGGGGGCGACTGTCTGAATCTGTCGGTCTAGACCGACAGTGGAAAGCGTTGTGTATCAACACCGTTCCATAGTCCACTTAGAAGGAGTCTCAACATGACTGGAATGATCACACGATGGGCATTGGTCCTTCTCCTCGTCGGAGTCGGCAGCTTCAACGCCATGGCACAGGAGACGCCGGAAACACCGCAGACACAAATGGCCCCGGCCGAGTCCGGCGGTGGGAGCAGCGAAGCCACCCTGGCCGACCTCGTGCCGGAGTGGGTCCGCAACCTGAAGGTTAGCGGCGACCTGCGCTATCGTCACGAGCACAAGGACGATGAAAGCGCTTCGTCGGAGCGCGAGCGGCATCGGATTCGGGCCCGCCTCAATGTGACCGGCAAGGTCAACGAGGAAATCAAGGCCACGTTCGGACTGGCGACCGGTGCCAACGAAGGCGCCACCAGCACGAATCAGGATCTGGATGGGGCGTTCTCCGAGAAGGAGATTTGGCTGGACCTGGCGTATTTTGACTACGCCCCCGGTCAGATCGAAGGCCTGAATGTCTTCGGCGGCAAGTTCAAGAATCCGTTCGCTAAGGTGGGCAACAGCGATCTGCTGTTCGATGGTGATGTGCGTCCGGAAGGTATCGGCGGCACCTACAAGAAGTCGCTGAACGAGCAGATCGAGTTCTTCAGCGCCTTTGGCGGCCACTATGTCGAAGAGCGGTCCACCGCGGCCGACACCAGTCTCTGGGCCATTCAGGCCGGCGTGAGCTCCAAGTTGCCCCAGATCGAAGGCGGCAATGTGAAGGCCGGTCTTGGGTATTTCGATTACGGCAACATCCAGGGCAGAGCGGCTCTGGGGACCGACACCGCCAATTTCCGAGGCAACACCAGTGTCGGCGGTCTGTATGAGAGTGACTTCGATCTCTTCCAGGCGTTTGGCGAGGTGGCCTTTACCGTGGCCGGCCAGCCCTGCAAGGTGTTCGGCGATCTGCTCATCAACGAGTCGGCCGAATCCGACGAGGATACCGCCTATCTGGTCGGTGCCAGCATCGGCGCGTGCAAAAAGCCGGGTAGCTGGCAGTTCGCGTACAACTATCGCGACCTCGAGGCCGATTCGGTCGTGGGCGCCCTGGTCGATGTGACCTTTGGCGGCGGCGGCACCGACGTCAAGGGCCACAAGTTCGCGGCCGGCTATCAGTTCGCCAAGAACGTCAAGTTCGGTCTGACCTATCTGATGGCGGAGCGGACGCGCAGCACCACCACCGACCACGACGTACTCATCTTCGATATGAATTTCAAATTCTAACGGACGCGAGCGTTCGCGCCCTTCTTCTGTTTAAGAGCTATTTAGTGTTGTTAGAGGAGGTAGGATTATGAAGCAACTGGTGATGGGAGTAGCAGTGGTAGCCCTGGTGGCCTGTCTTTCGGCGTCGCTGGTCTTCGCGGCCGACGAAGCGAACGACAAGCCGGTCAACCCGGAAGTCAAGAAGTTGGTCGAGAAGCTGACGGCCGACATCGATGGCCTGGCCCCGGTGCTGCCGGACGATGTCAAGGAAGAAGATAAGGCGAAGCTCGCGGAAGAATTCGATCTGCTTAAGGCTTTCGTCAAGGTCCGGTTGGTCCCGCTGTGCACCAACAAGACCTTCGCCCAGGAAGTGTCCGGGCAGAACGCCAAGCAGGTCAGCCTCGATGAGATCAAAAAGATCGACGAGGAATGGAAGAGCGCCGAGGATGAGTTGCCCATCCAAGCTGAGAAGACGAGCAACAATTGCGCCAAGGAGATCTTCAAGGTCGCCAAGCAATTGCCCGTCCTCAGCGAGACGTTCGTGATGGACAACCAGGGCGCCAATGTCGGCCAGAATGCGCTGACCAGTGACTACTGGCAGGGCGATGAGGCCAAATGGAAGAACGCCTTCAAGGATGGCAAAGGTGGCATCGACGTGGGCAAGCGTCAACTGGACAAGTCCACCAACGTGGTGGATCAGAAGGTGTCGCTGCCCATCATCGACGAGCAAGGCAAGGTCATCGGTGCGGTGTGCTTCGGCGTCAAAGTCGAGGCCCTGACCCAGGTTATGGTGGCCAGTAACTCGAACTAGTCGTCTTCGCGGTCTGTCTGGGCTGAGCCCGAATCGGGCTTGGTTCCATCGGCCCCCGCGAACGACGATTCAGAAAGAGCGTTCATTTTGCAGGGTCCACGATAGAAGACCTGTCCCGACGCCAAGCGTCGGGCGGGTCTTCGGCCCTGCGTGTCTTGACTCCTCGAAACACACTATTAGCTCGATACATGAAGGTCATTTAGGAGGCAAGTTAGGATGGGTATCAAACAGAGAATCGCCGTGATGATTGCCATCCCGGTGCTGGCACTACTGCTCCTGGTAGGGCTCGGCTGGTGGAGCCTGAAGCAGTTGACCGGATCAATGAATCATGTCGTTGAGGACGAGTTCGTGGTCTTGATTGACCAGGAGATCACCCCGCTGATCAGCGAGGACATGTTGCCCGTGATCAACGAGGATCTCGCTTATCTGCAAGGGCTCCAGGAGAGCATTCGTTTGATCCTGGAAGCCGACCGCGACGCCCATCAGGCCGTGATTGCAGAAAAGATGGCGCTGGTGGCCACGGAAGAGGAAACGAAGGTTGCGGACGCGACCAACCTGGAGAACGTCCAGCAGGTTGAGACCCGCATGGGCAACGCGGCGGCGTATTTCGACACCGCCGACACCCAGGCACTCTATGCGGACTTCGTCAAGGCGCTCGCCCACTGGAAGGACCGCACGCGCAACGTCATCACGCTGGCCAACACGCCGGGCAAACTGCAATTCGCTCGCAAGGCCAGTGACACCGGCTCGGCGCTGAAGGCTTTTGGGGAAATGCGTGACCTGCTCGACCAGTTGCAGGCCGCCCAGCAGACCCATATCGAGGCGGTTCTAGCCAAGCTGGATCAGAAGAAGGCAAAGATCAACGAGAAAGAGCAGGCCATGGCAGCGATGCGCGATGGCGTGCTCGATACGGCCGGCGTCGCCTCTCAGCGTGCGTCTTTCATGATCATGCTCTTCGTGATCGTGGGTGTCGCCACCGCCGTGGTGGCGACGGTCATCGCCATCATCTTCACGCGGTCTATCGTGGGCTCGATCACGCGGATTATCGCCGGTCTGACGGAAGGGTCCGATCAAGTGACCAGTGCCGCCGGGCAGGTTTCGTCGGCCTCGCAGTCCCTGGCCGAAGGGGCCACCGAGCAGGCTGCCGGTCTCCAGGAGACCTCCTCCAGTCTCGAAGAGATGGCCTCGATGACGAAGCAGAACGCCGACAACGCGCAACAGGCCAATGGCCTCTCGACCGAGGCCCGGCAGTCGGCTGATACCGGGACCCAGGCCATGGCCCGGATGAACGACGCCATCCAGGACATTCAGAAGAGTTCGGATGAGACAGCCAAGATCATCAAGGTGATCGACGACATTGCTTTCCAGACCAACCTGCTGGCGCTCAACGCGGCCGTCGAAGCGGCCCGCGCCGGTGAGGCGGGCAAGGGCTTTGCCGTGGTGGCCGAAGAAGTGCGTAACCTGGCCATGCGTTCGGCCGAAGCCGCCAAGAATACCTCGAACATGATTGAGGAATCCGTGAAGAACTCCAAGAACGGCGTCGACATTGCCGGCGAGGTGACCAAGGTTCTGGAGGACATCGTGCAGGGCGTGGGCAAGACCAGCGATCTGGTCAGTGAAATCGCGGCCGCTTCTCAGGAGCAGGCCCAGGGGATCGACCAGGTCAATACGGCCGTCGCCCAGATGGACAAGGTGACGCAGCAGAATGCGGCCAACGCCGAGGAGAGCGCCAGTGCGTCCGAAGAACTGACCGCTCAGGCCCATTCGCTCAACAGTATGATCGGACAACTGGTGGCGCTGGTGGGGGCCGCCGGCTCCAAGAAGGGCCGCGGTCGCCCAACCGAGGGGGACGCGCAGCCCAAGGCTCGCTCCGGTCGTCGCTTCGGTCGATCTGACGAGACGTTCCATCAGATTGCTCAGGGACACGACAGCGAGAAGAAGCTGCACGCAGCCCAGCGGCAGACCGCCGCCAACAGCATTCCGCTGGATGACGACGAAGGGGGCTTCGAGGACTTCAACAGCTAGTTGCAGACCGTACTACGGCCTTAACGACGGGCCGGCCGAGACAATGTCTCGGCCGGCCCGTTTCTTTTTGCCCCCCGCGAAGTTATCAGGATGCCGAAGTCGTCGCGTTGGGGGCCCCCCGTGTTATGAGACGTCGCGACATGAACGTGACACGAATGTCTTAGATAAAACAGAACTGATTAGGTGTGCATAAAATCGCCGATGGCGTGACGTGACCGTCGATTCCGGGGGGGCGGCCATCAATTGGATTTCATATTCAGGGGGAATCCCCTAATTTCTCTTCCGTCTTTCTGGAGTGGCATCCGCCGGAGGCCGACAGTATGGGTGGCGCGGCTTGCTCGCCACTACGGGGATGGATGTCCGAGGCGTCCCGGACAGACCAGTTTCTTCCCAGGCAAGCACTCATGTTCTCATGATCATCGTGACAGAGATGTGCCGGCGGCGCAGGGACCGGCCGTGATCGCGGGCCCCTGGCTGGACGGCCGGTTTTGGTCAGGAGATTCACCATGGCACAGGCAATCGTGAAGACGAAGACACCGCCGCAGGGACTGTCAGACCGCGAGGGCAAGTACTTGACCTTCGCCCTGGCCCATGAGGAGTATGGCCTGGAGATCCTCAAGGTACGCGAGATCATCGGCTACATCGATGTCACCGCCGTACCCCAAACACCGCACTATGTCAAAGGCGTCATCAACCTGCGGGGCAAGGTCATCCCGGTCATCGATTTGCGGGCCAAGTTCGGCATGGAGACCTCCGACGTCACCGATGAGACCTGTATCATCGTGGTGGAGATCAGTCAAGCCGGCAGCCGGCTCAGCACGGGGATCGTGGTCGATCGGGTCCAGGAGGTCCTGGACATCGCCGCCGAGAGCATCGAAGACGCCCCGCAGTTCGGCAGCTCGGTCGACACGGATTTCATCATGGGGATGGCGAAGGTCGGCGACACGGTCAAGATTCTCCTGGATATCAACGCCGTCCTGGGCACGGCCGATTTCGGCGGCCTGCTCTGACCGAGTACGTCCCAACGTCAGATTTCAACGTGACCGGGGTCCCTCGCCGGACCCATGATTTAGGAGCCAAGAACGATGTTCGGAAGAAGTAGCCTGGAAGTGAAGACGTGTGTGCCGGTCTGTGTCATAGCGCTGCTTGCGTTTGGTGCCATGGTCGGTCTGACCTTCCTCAAGGCGGAGGAGATTGGGTACGAGATGGCGGGCATTGCCGCCGTGGCGTGGGTCCTGATGGGGGCGACCACGTTCTATGTGGTGCGACGCATTGCGCGTCCATTGAATCGCATTGTCGCCGAGTTGGCCGACGGGACCGAGCAGATCGCCAGTGCTTCCGGTCAAGTGGCTTCGGCGTCTCAGTCGCTGGCCGAAGGGGCGACGGAGCAGGCGGCCGGTCTGGAGGAAACCTCCTCCAGCATGGAAGAGATGGCGTCCATGACGAAACAGAACGCCGACAATGCCCGGCAGGCCGACAGCCTGGCCCAGGAATCGAACACCATGGCGGCCGAAGGCATCGACGCCATCTGTCAGATGAACGATACGATGGGTCTGATCCAAAAATCCTCGGACGAGACGGCCAAGATCATCAAGGTCATCGACGATATTGCCTTCCAAACGAATCTGCTGGCGTTGAATGCCGCGGTGGAAGCGGCGCGGGCGGGCGAGGCCGGCAAGGGATTTGCCGTGGTGGCCGAAGAGGTACGGAATCTCGCCATTCGGTCCGCGGAGGCGGCCAAGAACACCACGGCGATGATCGAGGAGAGCGTGGCCAATGCCCAACAAGGCGTGGCCATCACCGAGAAAGCCTCGGGGGCGTTGGAGCAGATCCTGGCCAGCGTGGGCAAGACGGTCGACGTCATCGGTGAGATCGCCGCGGCCTCCCAGGAACAATCCCAGGGAATCGACCAGATCAACTCGGCCATCGCCCAAATGGACAAGATTACCCAGCAGAACGCCGCAAACGCCGAGGAGTCGGCCAGCGCCTCGGAAGAACTGAGAAGCCAAGCCGATCAAATGAGGGGGGTCGTTTCCCAGTTGCTCGCGATGGTCGGAGGGCTTCAGGCATCGGCTTCGGGACGTCGGGCTCTGACCCTTTCGGATCGGCCCCTTCACGATATTGCCGCCGGTAGCAGGAAACCAGGGGCCGCCGAGTCGGTCATTCCGCTTGATCATGAAGATGCAGCACAAGGATTCAATGAGTTTAACGCGTGACGGAGTATCAAGAAGGATTAGGACAGGAGACACCTCATGAAGAGACACTCGTGGCTATCCAGTGTATTGATCGTGACTGCCAGCATGAACGTCATATGGGCCGGACCGCCTCTGCCCCTCCACACCGTCGAGGGCAACAGCGGCGTGTTCCTCACGAGCACGGCCTATCTGGCCAATCCCCCGGCCGAAGGCGAAGCGCTGGGACTGCCCAGTCTCTCGATGAGCGCCGCGTTCATCGGGGAGAAGGATTTCCAGTCTTACGCCGTGACCGAGAATCTCTTTGGCAACATCGAGATCGGGTATGCTTCCGAGCGCCTGGGACTGGGCGATTGGCCCGACGACGTCTTCAGTGTCGCGGCCGTCAAGGTTCGTGATTCCGTTTGGCTACACAACCTCAATCTGCGCTGGAATGGGATTGCCGAAGGCAGCTTCGATCAAAGTTGGATGCCGGCCGTGACGCTGGGTCTGCATCACAAGTGGAACGATGGTATCTGTTCGATCGACGACGACTTGGGCGGACTCTGCGGGACGCTCGGCGCCGACCACGACGAAGGCACCGAGATCACGCTGGTGGCCAGCAAAACCATCACTGATTTGCTGGAACGGCCCGTCATCATCTCGGCCGGACTGCGCAACGGCGATGCCATTCACACCGGTTTCCTCGGTTTCGCCGGAGAACGCCGCACTACATTCGAAGGCAGCATCATCGTCTTCCTGACCGACCAACTCGCTTTCGCCAGTGAGTACCGGCAGAAGTCCAACCTCGTTGATCAGTGCACCGTCGGCGACGAGCACCTGGTGCGCGCCGAGAACGATTGGTGGGACCTCTGCCTGGCCTATGTGGCCAATGACCATCTGACCATTTCCGGGGGCTACGCCAACTTCGGCAATGTCCTGAACCACCAGGAAAAGAGCGTCTGGGCCGCCCAGATCAAATACGAATTCTAGGCACGACCCGCCGCGATATCTTCTGCCACGACGAGACCGATGATCTACCTGAATAACGCTGCCACCAGCTTTCCCAAGCCGCGCGCGGTGCACGAGGCCATTGCTACCCATTTGGCCGCGGTCCCGTTTCATGCGGGACGCGTCGGCTTCGAACGGCAGCGGGAAGATGCGGTCTGGACGTGTCGAGAGCGGCTGGCCCAACTCTTCGGGGTTGAAGACCCGGCCCACATCGTGTTCACCTCCGGGGCCACGGAGTCCCTGAATCTGGCTTTGCTGGGTGCGGACCTCAAAGGTCACGTCGTGACCACGGCGCTCGAACACAATTCGGTATTGCGGCCCCTCCAAAGGCTGCGGCACGAGCGCGGCCTGGAGTTGAGCGTGGTGGATAGCGACGCGAACGGCCGGGTTCTGCCTGGTGACATTGAGCGGGCGCTTCGCCCCGACACCAGCGCCATCGTGGTCAATCATTGCTCCAATGTCACCGGCACC
>Ga0272443_10002938_pt1 | contig 20847 bp, 8 predicted proteins | sample SSMAcet12_FD_193581 | JGI IMG/M metagenome (GOLD analysis project Ga0272443, IMG submission 193581) | Marine sediment archaeal communities from Little Sippewissett salt marsh, Falmouth, MA, United States - SSM-Acet-12 | ecosystem: Environmental > Aquatic > Marine > Wetlands > Sediment ... | reverse complement strand
GTGCACGGTGGGCGGCGAGTCCACGCGCCCCCCCACGGTGTACGACCAGGCGTCCTTGCCGGTGCCGGCGTCCAGGGCGTGAACGGTGTGCCGGTCGACGTCGGCCACGAACACCTTTCCGGCGGCCACGGTCACACTGCTCAGGCGACCGCCCACCGTCGCCGTCCAGGCGGAACGGAGGCGGGCCGGCACGCGTGTGGCCGTCGCCCCGGTCCGGGCGTTGTTGCCGCGATACGTCGGCCAGCCGGCGGCTGACATCGGAGACCTGGGCGGTGAGATTCGAGACGTGGGCTGTGAGATTCCAGAGCCGTACGCGGGCCCCTTGACAAGCCGCGGCCCACCGCCGTCCGTCGCCGGGGCCGAGCCGCCCGCCGGCGCCAGGGCGTTGAAATGGTGCAGCATGGTCTCGGCATAACAGATGCACGGCGCCGGCGGGGTGTACAGCAGGCCGTTGCACGGCATGAGCCCGTACAGGCAGGCCCCGCGCGTCCAGTGGTTGAGGTCCCAGTGCTTGCGGCTCAAATCAATGAACTCTGCGCCCGTGCGCGACGTGATGATGTAGTTGCTCGTGGCCCGTCCCGGATAGCACCGATGGTGGAACCAGTAGCTCGTCTCGTCCTCGGTGAAATCGCGCTGCACGCGGCCGGTCTTCAGGTCATACGCAACGGCCCGGCCTTTCAGGCCCCCGCTGCTACTGGCGTCGCACCAGACGAGCCCATCGATGACGAACAGGTTCTCGGGGCTACTGTAGCCGGACGGCGGATGCTTGCCCGTCCAGAGGGTCTTGCCGGTATCGGCGGCAAGGGCGGTGAGGGTATCGTCGCGGCGTTCGCCGCCCCCGGACTTGGTCATGCCCGATAGCTCGCCGCTCGCGAGCAGGACCACGCCGTCGTACACGACGAGTTTCGAGGCGAAGAACGACATCTGCTTTTCGGGCGCCGGCAGGGTCGCCGAGGCCCACCGCCGCCGGCCGCTCCGGCGGTCCAGGCCAACCACCTGCCCGCTCGCGAAGTTGAAGTAGTAGACGCCGGCGCCGTCGACGGCCATCGTCAAGGCGCCGACCACGTCGGAGGCCTGCCACCGCTTGGCCCCGGAGCCGACGTCGAGCGCCATGATCGTGCGTTTCTCGGCCGGGCGGGTCAGGCGCGCACCGGTGCCGATGCTACCCGGCCCCACGAGGGCGAACAGCGTGTCGCCGGAGAGCAGAATCTCCTCGGCTCCTTCCGTGGCAGCGTACTCGCGGACCGTGCGGCCCGTGACGGCGTCCAGCGCCACGACCGGCCCGTGGAGATCCAGCGTGACGTACACGCGGCCACCGGCGACCACCAGGCGACGCGGCGCGTCCGCCGGACCATCCTTCAAGCCCTTGAACCGCGTGTACCACGTGCCGAGTGGTCGCGACCACAGCCGCTTGCCGTTGAAGGCGTCCCGGGCAATGAGCGCCCAGTGCGACGGCAGGTACAACGAAGCCGGTGACCCCTCGTCCAGGATGTAGAAGAGGCGCCGGCCGTCGGAGACCATGGCGCTGAGACTCGACATGTGGTCGTGGTGGCGTGTCCACTTCGGTCCGCTCTGCCACTGGAGGCGGCGCGGCGGACCGACCACCGTGTCGCGCGCCACGGCGTTGTTCGACGCATCGTGCAGGTAATGGGTCCAGTCGTCGATGGCCTCGGGGCGCGGCTTGACGGTTTTCTTGCCGCCCACGACCGCCACGCCACTGGGCGAGAGCACGCGCATCACCTCCGCCACCGGCACGCCGGCGAGGTCGTCGGCCACAAGCAGCGTAACGAGGTTATCGACGTACGGCAGGCAACTGCCGGCCAACCGGTCAACCGACACCGGCCCGTACAGGCCCTTCTGGCGGACGGTTGCCCGGGCCTTTGCGACGGTCGCCGCATCGCGCGCGAGGCCGTGGACCGCGTAGGCGTCCGAGGCGCGGAGGGCGGCCGTCAGCTGCCCCTCGCCGCAGCCCAGATGAACCACCAGGCCGCCCGTGACGCCGGCGGTCTCGAGAATTCGCCGGGCCTCCTCCTCGGGCGACGCGGCGCCGTTCGCGCCCTGTCCCGCGAGGCCCACCAGCACGGCTACCGCTATGACGATTCGCATACGTTTCATCGAAGTCTCCACTCTCGAAGGTCGTTCATCAGGACACGCCCGCCAGTGCGCGCGATGGGCCTCCGCACCCACCGCGCTCGGACGGGCGTGTGCCGCGGGTGCGGGCGCCCGCCGCGCCATGTCATGGCTTCCCCATGCAGACAACGCGGCCGTCGGCCAGCGCCACGTAGAGCCGTCCGCCGGCGGCGGCGAGGCCATCCCAGACGGGCGGGGCCGCCAGGTCGAACCGGGCCAGTTCCCGGCCGTCGGCGGCGTTGAAGGCCGCCAGGACGCCGCCCTTACGGCCCTCCCACGCCCCGTGGGGGTCCTTCGGGTCCACGACGTCGGGCGGCCCGGCAACGAAGAGCGTGTCGCCCGCGCGGGCCATGGCGATGATGCGGATGTCGACGCGCCGCTCCCACCGCGGCTTCGGCTCGCGCGGCCGCTTGGCCGGCTTGCCTCCCGCCGGCGCGGGTGGCGTCTTCAGCGGAATGCACCGCAGCCGGTACGCCTTGGCGCCCGGCCGGAACACGGTCTCGCGGCTGCGCGAGGCGTACACCTCCACGCCGTAGGCCACGTCCTCGCCCAGGACCATGACGCCGGACGTCTTGGCCTTGCCGGCCATCCAGAACGTCCGGTTGAACCAACTCGGGTCGAGGTACCCGCCCGAGGTGTACAGGTGCAGCCAGCGGCGACCGGCGGACGAGGTCACCTGCATCTGTCGGATGAACACGTTCGCGCCGTCGGTGGCGGGGATGTCGTTCAGCAGGCCCTCCATTTTGTGCCCGTCGGTCACGGGGTCCATCTTGCCCGTCTCGGGATCGGGGTTGTAGAGGGTCTTGCGGCTGAGCACCTCGCCGGTGGCAGGGTCCAGGCCATAGAAGCGGATGCCGCCCTCCAGGTAGGAGGACCGCCCGGCCGCCAACCAGCACTTGCCGTCGTGCACGAGCACGTTGCCCGGCACAGGCCAGGCAGACTCCACCTGTCCGAAGGCCATGACGAGGCGCGGACGCGGGGCCGCGTTGAACCGCCAGACGAGGGCCCCGTCCGAGGCCCGCAGGCAGTGAACCTGCCCGTCGGCCGAGCCGAAGAGCACCAGCCCCTTGTACACGGTGGGCGGCGCGGTGACCCGGCCACCCGCCGTATAGCGCCAAGCCGTCGCGCCGTCGCTGGCCGAAAAGGCGCGGACCGTGTGGGCGTTGACATCGGCCACGAACACCCGGCCGCCGGCGATGACCGGGGCGCTGGGCCCGGCGCCAACGTCGGCCTGCCAGATGACGTTCAGGTCCGTGGCGACGGCGGTTTCCGTGGCGCCGGTGCGACGGGCGTTGCCGCGGTGGGTGGGCCAGTCGGAGTCACTTGGGATTTCGGATTTCGGTTGTCGGATTGGCTGGTCGTAGGCGAGCCCTTTCTCGAGTCGCGCGTCGTCCGGCACGTCGGGGGCCGGCTTGCGTGCCACTGCCGGCGCCAGGGCGTTAAAGCCGATGAGCTTGGCATCCATGTAACACGCGCACGGGTGCGGCGACACGTACAGCAGGCCGTTACACGGCAGGAACCCGAGCAGGCATCCGCTACGGACCCAGTGATTCTGGAAGTTCTCGCCGGTCGCGAGGTCCACGAACTCCACACCGCGCCGCGTCGCCATGAGGAATCGCTCGGTCATCTTGTTGCGGGTGCAGCGGTGATGGTGCCCGACGTTCAGGATGCCCCGGGTCCCGAGTTCCCGGCGCATGTCGCCGGTCCGCAGGTCCAGGGCCTGGATGCGGTAGTCCACCTTACTCGTGTCGATGGCCCGAAAACCTTTGCCCCACACGCTGCCGAAGTCGGTCTTGGCGTCCACGTGCGTCCACACGGCGTCGCGGACAACGAAGATGTCCGGCGGCGTGCAATGGCCCCAGGCGCCGTACCCGTGTTTCCACAGAGCCTTGCCGTCCTTGGCGTCGAAGGCGTACAGCGACCCCGGCATGGTGTGATACGTGTGGTGGGTGTTGGGCTCGGGCTGGGCCAACAGGACCACGCCATCGTGGTACAGCATGACGCACTGCAGAAACTCGTACACGCCGCCGTAGCCGATCCGCGTGACGGCGGCCGCGGGCAGGGCCGGACGGTCGATCTGCCAGCGGGTCTCGCCCGTGGCGGCATCCAGGGCCACGAGAGTCTCTCCCGTCAGGGCAAAGACGCCGCCGTCGCCGGCGGCCAGTTCAAGCCGGCCGAACGGGTCTTGCTGCTTCGTCGTGCGGACGGCGGTAAACGGGCCCTTCTTCCAGAGGAGGCGGCCGGTGGCCACGTCGACGGCGGTCACCTGCTTGCCCTTGCCGGGAGGCGGCGTTTGGCCTTTCTCGACCGGGGCCGGCCTCTCGGCAGCCGGCGGGTTGATCGCAACGATGAGCCGCCCCTCGCTGACGAGCACCTCGTCGGCACGGGCCGTCTCGCCGTATACGCGTTTCTGTGCGCCGGTGGCGGCGTCCAGGGCGGTGACCGGGGCCTCGGCGCCCAGCGTCACGAACACCGTGTCGCCGACGGCCACGAGACGCTTGTACACCTGCGGTGGCATGGTGAACCGCGGCACCACGCCGTTGCCGGCCGTGCCGCTGAAGTACTTCGAGTCCCAGTTCGGCACGGGGCGTTTCCACTGAAGAACGCCGCTGAAGGCATCGCGGGCCACAACGAACCACTTGCTGGGCACGCTGCCGTCCGCGCACGCGAGCGTTTCGTCGCAGATGCAAAAAAGCCGGCCACCCGCCGACACCATCGCGCTGACGCTGGGCGTCCAGCCGTGACTGCGGGCCCAGAGCGGCCCGGCCGTCCACTGCAAATGCCGCGGCGGCCCGACCACCGTGTCGTGGCCCACGGCGTTGCCGCCCGGCCCGTGCAGATGATGCGTCCACTCGTCGATGGTATCGGGCCGGGGCTTGACCGTCTTCTTGCCTCCCACCATCGCCACGCCGCCGGGCGCCACCACGCGCATCACCTCGCCCATGGGCACGTCGCCCAGGCCGTCGGCGACGAGCAGGTTTACGAGGTTGTCGGCGTACGGCAGGCCTTTGCCCGTCCAGTGCATGACCGAGACGGGGCCGTACAGGCCCTTCTCGCGGATGGTCGCCCGGGCCTTCTCGACGGTTGCCGCATCGCCCGCGAGGCCATGGACGACGAAGCCCGGCGAGGCGCGGAGGGCGAGCGTGAGCCGGCCGTCGCCGCAGCCCAGGTGAACCACCAGGCCGCCCGTAACACCAGCGGCCTGGAGAATCCGCGGGCCCTCGTCCGCCACCGATGGGGCGGCGCTCGCGCCCTGCCCTGCTACCGTCGCGAGGAGGCCTACGACCACAACGAGTTGCACGTGTTTCATTGAGTTCCCCAGGCTCGAAGATCGTCCATCGGAACACACCCGCGACTGCGTGCGGTTACCGCGCGGCGACCTTTCCAGGACGCCGCGCCACATCACTTCTTGCCCATGCAAACGACGCGGCCGTCGGCCAGCGCAAGGTACAGGCGTCCGGCGGCGGCCGCCATGCCGTCCCAGGCAGGTGCGGCATCGAGTTTGAGTTGGGCAAGTTCGCGTCCGTCCTCCGTCGACGCTGCCCACAGGATGCCACCCAACCGGCCCTCGTACCCGGCCGCGTACTGTTCGGCCTTGTGCTTGGGTGGGAAGTACGCGGGCGTGCCGGCCACGAACACGATGTCGCCCGCCAACACCATGGCCTTGCCGGTGAGGGGGATGTGCACGCCCCACCGCCGGTCGTCCTGCGTGGCCTTCGGCCCCCGCTTACCTTTCTTGCCGGCGCCGGCGGCCCGCACGGGCCCGGCGAGCAGCAGGTACCCCTTCAGACGCGGGTCGAAGTACGAGTGCCGGTGCACCGGGAACCCGCGAACCTCGTACCGGTCCTTGCCGTCGGTCACGAGGATGTCGCCTGAGGGCCCGCGGACCGCCGTCTTGCCGGCAAAGCCGGAGGCCACCGTCCAATACGTCCGATGCTGGGGCGAGCCGTCGCGAAACCCCGCCGACGCAATGACGTGCGGGCCCGGCGCCGCGGCGTCCGAGAGATCCAACGCGAACGCCTTGTGCCGAAGGTACAGCAGCCGGCCGTCGGTCACAAGGATGTCGCCCTTGAACCCCCGGCTGCCGACCGCGGGGAACCCGGTCTTCGCGTCAAACGGCCCGTACACGTGCCGGCTGTGCACCACCTCGCCCGTCTGCGGGTTCAGGCCGTACAGGAAAATGCCGCCGTCGAGGAACGAACTGCGTCCGGCCGCCACGTACGCCACGCTGTTGAGCATCAGCACGCTGCCCGAGATGGGCCAAGCCGACTCCAACTGGCCAAAGGCGCCGATGGTCTTATCCGGCAGGTCCTTGAAGCGCCAGACGAGTTCGCCGTCCGTCGCCCGAAGACAATGGACCCAGCCATCGCGCGAGCCGAACAGAACAAGGCCCGCGCACGCGGTGGGTGGCGAATCGATGCGGCCACCGGCCACGTAGTTCCACGCCACATGGCCGTCGGCGGCGTCCAGGGCGAGCAGCGTGTGGGCGTGGATGTCCGCCACGAACACCCGGCCGCCCGCCACCACCGGCGGGCTGGCCACCGTCGTGACCTTGGCCGTCCAAAGCGGTGCGAGATCCGTGGGCACGCGAGCGGGCGTCGCGCCGCCGCGCGTGCCGTCGTGGCGGTAGGCGGGCCAGTCGGCCTCTCGAATCTGAGCTGTCAACTCTGAGGTTTCCGCTTTCCGCTTTCCGGCCTGGCCGTACGCCGGCCCCTTCACGAGACGGTCGCGGCGCTCGACCGGAATCGGCTGGTTGGGCTCCTTCAGGCCCGGCTCGGTGCAAAGGGCGTTGAAGTTCTGGACCATGGCCCCGATGCTGCATTGGCAGGAGAAGGGCGGTGCGTAAAGCAGGCCGTTCGCCGGTACCACCCCCATGCCACACGTGCCCCGCGTCCAGTGGTTCGGAAACTCCTTGCCGTCGTCCAGGGCCACGAAATCGGCCCCGCCGGTCTTGCTGTTGATGTAGAACCGGTCGGTGATGAAGTTCCGGTAACACCGGTCGTGGCTCATGGGTCCGGTCATGCGCTGGCGATACATGGCCGTCTGCTTGCCGGTCCTGGGATCGAACCGGGTGGGCGCCTTGGTGCCACCCGTCCAGACGGCGCCGGCGGCCAGAAAAAGATCGGCGGGCTTCTCGTAGGCGCTCGCGATGGGGGCCTGCCACTTCTCGGATCCGTCGGCCAAGGCATACGCGACGAACGTCTTGCCCTCTTGGGCATAGACGGCGTCGTCGGTCAGAACAACGGTGTTGGCCTCGGTGCCGTCGCCGCCCGTAATGGTCTTGCGAACCTGCCATCGCGTCTTGCCGGTCGCGGGATCGAGGCAAACGAGGCCCTTGGCCGTCTGGTACACCGCGTGGTTGCCGCGGATGGCAAGCGAGGCCGCCGTATAGCCGTGGACGTCCTGGATGCGCCAGCGTGTGCGGCCGGAGTCGGCCTCGACGGCCACCAGGTCGCAGACGGCATCGGCCTTGTCAGGCGTCTCGCGGGCACAAACCTCTCGCCAACCCGTGCCGCCGAACGGGGCCTCCGGGTCGGAGCCGCCCAAGTTCGTGCCCTTGCCGGCGTAGGTCTTGACGATGTTGTACCGCGCAGCGTTCATGCGGTCGCCGATGACCAGGTACAGGACGCCATCGGCATAGGCAAACTCCTGCGTTCGCGCGGTGCCGTCGTACGTCCGGACGACCTTGCCGGTGCCCGCCTCGAGCGCCGTCACGGGCGCCGCGAGGCCGGGCGTGGTGTACACGGTATCGCCGACGGCCACGAGCCGACGCTGCAACTGGACGGCGATGTCCTTGACGTACCGCGTCACGGGTTCCCAATCCGCAAACCGGTGCCGCCACAACAGAACTCCATTGAAGGCGTCGCGTGCCACAAGCGACCACTTGCCGGGCAGGAAGGGGTTTTCGAGCGTGGCGGCGTCCTCAATCGTAAACAGCCTCCCCTTCGCCGTCACAACGCTGATCACGGTGGGAATCGCCATGTGCGACCGGCTCCACGTCGGGGCATTGACCCACTGAAGATGGCGCGGCGGGCCGACAACGGCATCGCGGGAAACGGCATTGTTGTCCGCTCCGTGGAGGTACTGAGGCCACTCGTCCATCGCCTCCGGCCACGGCTTGACGGTCTTCTTGCCACCCACCTGTGCCACACCAAGGGGCGCGAGGACCCGCATCACCTCGGCCTGAGGCACGTCGCCAAGGTCGTCGGCCACGACGAGATTCACGAGGTTGTCAACGTACGGCAGGCGCCGGCCGTCGAATGTATCGACCGAAACGGGGCCGTACAGGCCCTTCTCGCAGATGGCCGCCCGGGCCTTTTCGACGGTCGCCGCCTCGCGTGCGAGGCCGTGGACCACGTAGGCGTCCGAGGCGCGGAGCGCGGCCATCAGCCGGCCGTCGCCACAGCCCAGATGGACAACCACGCCGCCGCGGACGCCGGTGGCGTCGAGGATCGCCCGGGCCTCATCGGCCGGCGACGGGGCGGCCACGGCGCCCTGCCCTGCCAAAAGCACCAGGACAACGACCGCCAAGCCGATTCGCATGCATGCCATCGCTATCTCCGTTCGCAAACCCCGCGGACAACGGTGTTACTTCTTTCCAAAGCATCGGACACTGCCGTCGGCCATCGCCAGGTACAGCCGGCCGCGAGCAACCGCCATCCCGTCGAAGACCGGCCGGGCGTCGAGCGGGTGCTCCGCAAGCGGGCGGCCGTCTTCGGTCGAGAGAACCCACAGTTGGGCCGGCCTCGCCTCGGCCCCCGGCACCGGATCGCCGCCGGGCGGGTTAACACCGACGGCGTCGAGCCAGCCAGCGGCGACAAGCACACGACCGGCGAGCACCAGGGCCCGGATCTGGAGCGGGAGATCCCGTTTCCACTTGTGGCCCGGCTTGGGTTTGAGGTCCTTGGCGGTCGTCCGCTGCCACTCGCCGCTCCGCTTGGAAGTATTCGCCTGGGCGTAAAGCCACACACCGGTCGGGAACGACTCGGGTTTGTACCGGGCGTACTTCTGGTGCAGGTGCCCTTCGTGGGTGGGCGGCCACATTGATTTCGTGTGCTTCAGGAACGTGTACGGCGACTGGACACCGTAGACGCAGTCGGCAGTGAAAACCAGGAGTTTGCCGATGGCGGCGCCGGTCCCCCTATTCGCAGCGCTGCTGACGGCGGCCTTGCCGGTGGACCGTATCTTGGCAGGGCTCGACAGATGCCAATTCTGCCGGTGGAACCAGCAGTCCTCCAGCAGGCCGGTCGTGGTGAAGAGGGTGGCGAGTTTGGCCGGCTCCTTCTGCACCAGGTCTTTCTCGAACTGCACCTGCCGCATGTTCACGTGCGTGCCGTCGGAGACCAGAACGTCGGCCAGCGCCCCCGTATGCGCGGCGTTACCGGCAGAGGCAGCGTCGGCGGTCAGCCGAACCTCGTGCCGTTTCTTGCCCGTCCGAGCGTCCAGGGCCACGACCCAGATACCTCCGTCCAGGTACGTCGACCGGCCGGCCGCCACGTACACGGCGCCGTCCAGGACGAGCACGCTGCCGCTGGCCGGCCAGACGGACTCCAGCCCGCCCAGGGCGCCCATGCGGCGGTCGAGGGGTGCAGCCCGGAACCGCCACGCCAGTTCACCGTCGCGCACCCGGACGGCGTACACGTGGCCGTCCGCCGAGCCGAAGATGGCTTGGCCTCCGGCCACCGTGGGAGGCGAGTCGATCCGGCCACCCGCCGTGAACGTCCAGGCCGGCTTGCCCGTTTCGGCATCCAGGCAGTGGACGGTGTGCCGGTCGGCGGCGGCCACGAAGAGCCGGCCGTCGGCCACCACGGCGCCCGTCAACCGGCCGCCCAGATCCGTCTTCCACACCGGCGCAAGGTCCGCCGGAACGGTCGTGGGCGAGGCCCCGCTCCGCGTGATGTCGTGCCGGTACGTGGGCCAGTCCTCCGGATGGGCGGGCCAGGCGGGCGGCGCCCAGAGGGCGTCCTTCGGTTTCTCGACAGGTTCGGCGGCGGCGGGGGCCGGCTGCCCCGCCTGGCCGTACGCCGGTCCCGTCACCAGGCGATCCGCCGAGGCCGACGCCACGGCCTCATCCAGGCTGCTGCCGGCCGTCAGGGCGCTCAGACCGTTGAACTTAACGTAGTTGAAACACCGGCACGGGTCGGGCGGCCTGTAGACCATGCCGTTGCACGGCAGGACGCCGTACTGGCATTCGCCGCGTATCCACCAGTTGCGGACGTGGTCGGAACCGGCCAAGTCGACGAACTCGATGCCCCGCCGGCCGCACACCGCAAACCGCGTGGTCGCCTTGTTGCGGTAACACCGATGGTGATGGCCGCCCGGCCACACGTCCTGCTTGCCGAGCGTCCGCTTGACCTCGCCGGTCATGAGGTCCATGCCCCAGAACTCGGCGCCGCCGTTGCCAAGGTAATGGACCTGCTGGTACTCCTTGCCGCGGGTGGCCTTGGCCGACGGGTTGCGGACGGCCTGGATGCCCGGCAGGACCCAGACGAGGTCGCCGACAACGAAGAGGTCGCCGGGCGAGGCGAAACCGAGTGCCCCGCGGTCGTGGTTCCACAGGGGTTTACCGTCCGCGGTGGCGAACGCCGCCAAGCGGTTGCCCGTCAGGCATACGACGGCCTCGTCGCGGGCGATGACCGTGGGGGCGTAGTTCCGAAGGAACAGACCGCGTGTGGCAAACGGGGCCTGCCATAGGGGCTTGCCCGTGGCGAGGTCCAAGCACCACAGGTGCTCGTTATCAAGGTAAAAGACCTTCGCGCCGACGGCGCACAGTGACAGCGGCGCCACGTGCGCCAAGGCCTGACCCTCGCGGCGCCACAGGCGCTTGCCGGTGTCGGCCTCGTAGGCGACGATGGCCTTGGCCACCTGTGGCTTGCCGTCCACACGGTGCTCCCAGTAGTTCCACACGTCCGGGGCCAGGCGGTTGAAGAGGCTCGGGTCGCCGACGACCGCGAGCAGTGTGCCGCCCTGGACGAGGATTTCCTCGGTCTTCTCTGAGCCGGCGTAGGTGCGGACGGTTTTGCCGGTGGCGGCGTCGAGCGCGCTGACGGGCGCCTCCAGGCCCAACGTGGCGTACACGCGGTTGCCCACCGACACGAGCCGGCGTGCCACGTGCACGGGCCCGGACCGGAAGTAATGGAGGGTGGTGATCCAGTCCCCGATGTCGCGTTTCCACAGCGGGGTGCCGTTGAAGGCATCGCGGGCGATGAGTTTCCACACGGCTGGCCGGTGGATCAGGGACGTGTGCCCCTCGTCGAAGATGTAGAAGAGCCGGCCGCCGCTCGAGGTCATCGCACTGAGGCTGGCCAGGGCATCGTGGTCCCGCGCCCGCTTCGGCCCGCCCAGCCACCGCACGCCGTGCGGCGTGGCCACGACCGTATCGTCGGCCACCGCGTTGCCGGAGGCATCGTGCAGAAAATGCGTCCACTCGTCGATGTCGTCCGGCCAGGGTTTGACGGTCTTCTTGCCCGCCACCATCGCCACGCCGCCGGGCGCGAGCACGCGCATCACGTCGTCCATCGCGATGCCGGCCAGGTCGTCGGCCACCACGAGGTTCACGAGGTTGTCAACGTACGGCAGGCGCCGGCCGTCGAACGTGTCGACCGACACGGGGCCGTACAGGCCCTGGCTGCGGATGGTCGCCCGGGCCTTCTCGACGGTCGCGGCATCGCGCGCGAGACCGTGGACCACGTAAGCGTCCGAGGCGTGCAGGGCGGCCGTCAGCCAGCCATCGCGGCAGCCCACGTGCACGACCACGCCGCCGGGGACGCCGGTGGCGTCGAGGATCGCCCGGGCCTCGGCGGCCGGGGCGCCGGTCCCCTCCCCGGCCATCGCCGGAGTCGTGTGCCACACCACCAGGACCAGCAGCATGGCCGTCCACGTGGCCAAACCTGAAACGGGTCCACGCTCAAGCACGATGAGTCTCCTTGCACAAACTCGCCCGCCTGTTGTCCCGGACGGCTTCCTGTAACCGTTGAACCCGGTTTTTACCGAACCGTTACCTCGGCGATATTGCTGATGGCGCTTCGATTGTGCCCCGCATCCCAGGCCCGAACCGCGAAGTACCGCCGGCCCGGCGACACGCCTTCGACGACCATCGTCTGTTTTCTTCCAGTCGGAGCAGGCTCGGGCTCGCCCGGGACGTTCGCGGCGGCCCACCAGTTGGCGTGGCTGCCGACCCGGTCGGGCCAGCAGCGCCGGACCATGGGCTTGGCCGCCCACTTCAGCTGGTAGCGCATGGCGTCGGCCGGAACGGTCCATGTAAGCCGGACCGAGCCGCTGCCGAGCGCCTCGGCCTTCAGGTCCGTCACGCGTGCGGGAGGTTCCGTGTCCGCCCTCTCGGGGTAGTACGCCGTATACGCCCGCGACCGGTGTGGGTACGGGTTGGGGTCGATGGCGTCGATCGCGCGGCGGTAACGCATCTCGCCGGTGAACCGATGGGCCCACGCGAAATGCTGTGCCAGGTCCGTGTAACTCGTGCCGTTCGTCTGCCGGAGTTGCTCCAGCGTCTCGGCCCGGTACGGGGCCTGCTTGCCGGGGGCGAGTTTGACGACGTACGTCCACCCGCGGTCACCCACGGTGGCCTCATCGAGGATGAAGTCGAGCATGCCGGTGACCTGGTCGAGCGTCCGCTCGTCGGTCGTCAGGTCGTAGTAGGCCCGCAGGCCCGCGACGACCTGGCAAACCATGAACGGCTTGTCGATCTGCTCCTCGCCGTGTTCCCATTTGTCCATGACGCCGTAGTTGCCGCGCTGCTTGTCCACCTGCTTCCAAGCGACGTCGGCCAGGCGTCCGGCCGACTGCAGGACGCCCGGGTCGCCGAAGGCGCGGTACGCCTCGCACAGGAGCCCGAGGGGATGGCCGTCGGCCCGCGTGCCCGCGATGAGCGGCCCGCCCTCGGCCCGGAAGTCGGCGTAGAACCGCAGGTACGTCGTGATGTCGGCGGCGGCATCGCGAGCCAGCGGATGCCCGAACAGCCGCCACCCGTCGAAGAGTTCCCGGCACAGAAAATGCGCCGCGTTCCATGGCTTGTATCCGTGGTGCGCCGTGCCCGGCCGGTAGGTACCCGCGTCGCGCACGTCCGAGCAGTACTGCCGATGCGTCAGCAGGTCCGCGTCGCGCGGGTACCGGTAATCGTCCACGTACATCGGCGTGATACACGAGGAGTGGTACAACCCGGTCCGCAGGCGGTAGGCGTCGCGCGGGTCGCCGCTACGGACGAACGGGTCCAGCGAATACTGGTGATACCGGCGTTTGATGCGGTCGCTCACGTCGCCGCCAACCGTTACCCAGTTATCGTGCACGGGTTCCTGCGTGTCGATGACCTTTGGCTCGCGCGACGTCAGGTCGGCAGGGAGGTGGTCGACGGCCCCGCTCTGGCGGTACCACTCGTGGCCGCAGTGCGCAAAAAGGGGGGCGTCGAAGGCGCGGGAGGCCGCCTCGGCCTCACGGGCGCCCGCCGACGCCGGCAGCGTCCGGAACGACAGGTCGTGGGCCTTCCGCTGGAGGTCGTCCAGCCAGTGCAGGCCGCCGTGGCCCTGCCAGTACTGGGGCCAAAGGCGTAGCACGAGGCGCCCGGGCCGGACCTCGACCGCCTTGGGCCAGTTCTGCCGGAAGTGCCGCACGCACGCCACCAGAAGCCCCTGCGGCGTCTGCACCGCCGCCCATCCGGCGGCGAAGTGGCCCGAGGCCACTTCCTTTTCGCCCTGCATCACGCGATACCCGCGAAGCGCCGGCACACCGGGCTTCCACACGGCGTCCTTCCAGTTCAGCGTAAAGGCGTGCAGGCCGGGCCGCTGCGGCGGGCCGAGCAGGTGGTACGACTCCGTTCCGTCCGACGCCTGATAGAGGTAGGCCGACTCCCCTTGGCCCACGTGCCCTTCGACCGGCTTGCCCCACTCGCCGCCGAACAGATACCGGCCCGCCTCGGGCGACGTTTCGCAGGCAACAGAGAAGTCGCGGAAGGCGAGCGGCCCGCGCGGCTCCCGCGGCGTGTTCGCAAGAACCACCGTCAGGTCCACGCGGTCGAGCCCCGCATACCCACGGATCCATACGGTCAGACCGAACCGGTCCGCCGTGGTGGGCGACTCGGCCTTCAGGCATACCCGAAGCGGGCCCCCTTCGCACACCGTCCACTCGAACGGCCGGTCCGACGTCGTGTGCGTCGCGCCGTCCGCGTCCGTCAGGAGAATCTCGATGGGCCCGGTCAGGTCCTTCGGCACAACAGAGTTGCCGACGTGGAACACGTTGCTCGCCTCCTGAACGTCCAACGGCGACGCCGGCCGAGGGTTCTCGCCTTGCCGGAGCCGATACACGGCCTCCCCACCCGCGGGCACGTCGGCCAGGAACGTGACGAGCACCCACTTGACGAACGGTTCCTGGCCGGCCTCGCGCCAGCGCTCCAGCACACGGAACTGGGCCGCGACGGGCCGGCCGCCGGGGCCGACAACCGCGATACCGTCCGGCTCACGCAGGAGGCCGTACGGCAAGGGCACGCCCGTCGAACACGGTTCGCGGTGGCGGTCGACGCCCGAGACGTCGCGGACCCGTAGCGGCACGTCCAACGCCGGAGCGGCGGTCGCCTCCGAATGAGGACGCGCCACCGCCGTCAGAGTCACCAACGCGACGGCCAGAACGTGGAACACGAGGCGCGTGGACACGGCGAAACCTCCTTCGCGTGCGCGCGGCCGGGACCGGTCGGGGACGCACCTACGTGGCGTGCCGGTGGATTGTACCGGTCGATGTAGACGGCGACCAGCACTTTCAGTCGTGGGCCAGCCGATTGACACGCCGGGTGGCTACGGCGTACCATACGCTGCCGCACCGTCGCACCGTCGCACTGGCCGCACGGAACCCGTCCATACGACGCCTTTTAACACGAAGGAGTCTCTGATGACCGCACGCACCCTCGCGGCAGTCCGCGTTTGCCGTGCCCTTCTGCCGGCGGCGGTTCTGATGGTCCTCGTCGCCGGATCGGCCCTCGCGGGCGACTGGCCTGCCTGGCGCGGCCCGGACCGCACCGGCGTCTCCGCCGAGGCCGACTGGCGAACCGACTGGGACGCCAACCCGCCCGCCGTCCTCTGGAAGGCCGAACTCGGCAAGGGATTCTCCACGGTCTCGGTCGCCGACGGCCACGCCTACACCATGGGCAACTCCGGCGGCGTCGACCACGTCTGGTGCATGGACGCCGAGACGGGCAAACTCGTCTGGCAACACCGATACCGCTGCCAGCCGCACCAGTACGAGGGGCCCCGCTGTACCCCCACCGTGGACGGCGACCGCGTCTACACGCTCAGTAACCGCGGGCACCTGTTCTGCCTGGACGCCAAGACCGGCAAGGTGGTGTGGTTCATCGAAACACCCGGCCTCGTCGGGTCGAAGCCCCCGCAATGGGGCTTTGCCTGCTCGCCGCTCGTTCTGGGCAACCACCTCATCGTGGACGTCGGCCCCGTCGTGGCCCTGGACAAGATGACCGGCAAGATCGCCTGGAAGGCCGGCGCCGACCCGGCGGGATACGGCTCGCCGTACGCCTTCGACCAAGGGGGCAAGACGCTCATCGCCTCGTTCAACGCCCACGGCCCCATCATCGTGGAGGCCGACGGCGGCGCCGTCGTCGCCCGCGAGCGATGGAAGACCGCCTGGGACGTCAACGCCACCACCCCCATCGTGAGCAACGGCACCATCTTCTATTCCTCGGGTTACAACACGGGGGCGGCCGTCTTCAAACTCGCAGGTAACGCCCTCCAGGAAGTCTGGCGCAACAAGAACATGCGGAACCACGCCAATAACTGCGTCCTCTGGAAGGGATACCTGTACGGCTTCGACGGCCAGGTGAACGAGGGGCCCCTGACGTGCCTCGCCTACGACACCGGCGAAAAACGGTGGTCCGAGCCCACGATTCGGGCCGGCGGCCTCATGGTCGCGGCCGGCACGATCATCGGCATGTCCGCCAAGGGCGAATGCGTCCTCGTAACGGCCTCGCCCGACGCCTGCCAGATCCTGGGACGCAAGAAACTCTTCGAGAAGAAGGACACCTGCTGGACGCAGCCCGTCCTCGCCAATGGCCGCATCTACTGTAGGAGCCACAAGGGCGACCTCGCCTGCCTGGACGTCCGCAAAAACTGACGCGGGAAGCCGGTGGGCTCAATCGAGTACCCAGCGCCGGGGGCCACCGGCGGCTTGTCCGCCAGTGCGTTCAGCATGTGTGCCACGGCCGGGCTTGCCCGGCGCGCGCAAAGGAAAACCGTGTGACGATCCTGTACTGCCACTGTGCATACGCCGACGTGATTCCTGATGACACGAAGCGTGCGGTCCAAGCCGCCCTGGCCACCTCGGATGGCCGGGTCGAGATCGTGGCCGACCTCTGCGAGCGGGCCGCCGCCCGCGACCCGTTGCTGGCGGAGATAGCCTCGGCCGACGACGGGCCCCTGCACGTGGTGGCCTGCTACCCGCGGGCGGTCCGCGGGCTGTTCGCCTTCGCCGGCGCACCGTTGCCGGGTTCCGCCACGGTTCACAACATGCGGACCGATGACGCCGCGACGATCCTGGCGCGCCTCGGCCTACCCGCCCGGCCCGAGGCCGCCGCGACCGACCCGGAATCCTTCCCCGCCAAAGCGCCCGAGGACTGGATCGCCTGGTACCCGGTTCTGGACGAGGACCGTTGCGTCCACTGCGGCCAATGCATGGAGTTCTGCCTCTTCGGCACGTACGAGCGCGACGCCGAGGGTCGTATCCGCGTGGCCAACCCGGCGGCCTGCAAGCTCCATTGCCCTGCCTGCGCGCGGGTGTGCCCGAAGTCGGCCATCATCTTCCCGAAGTTCCCCGACGGCGGCCCGATTGCCGGTACCGAGGGTACCCTCGAATCAGGCGCCGAGGACGGCATGCGGGGCGACCTGGCCCGACTCGGCAAAGAGGACGTCTACGACGTTCTCCGCCAACGGGCCGCCCGCGCCCGCGAGGCCGCCCGCGCCAAGCACCCCCAACCGAAGGACCCTGCCGCCGAATGACCCCGCCGCGCCAACCCGCCGTCGTCCTGGTGCCCGACCCGACCCTCAGCGCCCGGTACCGCGTCTTGTTCGAGGGCATCTTCGCCACCGCCCAGACCACGCAGGTGCCCCGGGTGCTGATGCGTCACCTGCTGGCGCCCGCCGAACGGGCCGACGCCGCCGGCCGGGCGCACGTGGCCCCGCTGGGCGTCCGCCGGGTCGAGGCCGCCCTGCTCGCCCGCACACCCCTCGGGCCCGACGACGTCGCCGTCACAACGCCGGCGGCTTTGCCCGGTCTGGTCGGCCCCTGGACAAAGGTGGTGGCGGTCTCGTCGAGCGACCCGCTTGGCCACGGCATGAGCAACACGACGACGCGTGCGTTCTCGCCCGGCACGCTCTATACGCGTTTGTGGACCAACCGGCTGATGACCCGCCTTGCCGAGGCCCGGCAGCGATTCGGGTTCCGGGTCGTCGCCGGAGGCGCGGGGGCCTGGCAATACGTCCAGCACCCCGACGACGCCGCCCGCCACGGCATCGACACGGTGTTCGAGGGCTACGCCGAGGCCGACGGGCCGGAGTGCCTGCTGCGCCTGGTCGAGGGCGACGACCCGCCCGCCCATCACCGGTCGCGCGAGACCGCCGCCGACCGCGTGGCAGCCCTCCGCGGACCGTCCACGATGGGCGTCATCGAGCTGTCGCGAGGGTGCGGCAACGCGTGCCGCTTCTGCCTCATGGCCGACCGCCGCATGGAACACCTGGACCCCGAGACCATCCTCGCGGACGTTGAAACGAACGTCGCGGCCGGCGCCCCGGCCCTGGTCTCAAGCAGCGAGGACTTCTTCCGCTACGGGGCCGAGGGGCGGCGCGTCCGATTCGAGCCGCTCCGCACGCTGCTCGACCGGATGCAGACCGTCCGCCGCGGCGTGTTCATGCAGGTGGGCCACGCCAACATCTCCTCGGTCCTGCAACTCGAGGAGGCCGACCTCGCCGAGGCCCGCCGCCTGCTCGCTGCCAACCCCGATGCCCGGCACCTCTGGATCAACCTGGGCCTCGAGAGCGCCAACGGCCGGCTCGTGGCAGCCAACGGCCCCGGCAAAATCGCCCCCTTCGACCCGGACAACTGGGAGACCATGGCCGAGGACACCGCAGACCGCCTCCGCCGGGCCGGGTTCTTCCCCGTGTTCAGTGTCATTCTGGGCCTGCCGGGCGAAACGCCGGACGACGTCACCCGCACGCTCCGCCTGGTCGAGCGGTTGGCGACGGGGCCGGCGGCCGTGTTCCCCATCTTCCACGAACCCATCCGCGCGGATCGGGGCGGCAAGCCATTCGGCCTGCCGGCCATGACGGACCGGCACCTGGAACTCTACGCCACGTGCTACGACATGAATTTCCGGTGGATTCCGCGCGTGTATTGGGATAATCAGAGGGTGGGCGGTGTCCCGTGGGGTAAGCGAGCCCTCGTCCAGATGCTCGGCCGCACCGAGGTCTGGACGTGGCGCCGGCGGTTCCGTCGGCTTCGCCGGACGCTCGACGCCACCGCGGTTACCGCCGCCCAAAACGTATAATGCCCCAGGGGCTACAGGCACGTGCCGCTCGCCGGCGAACACAGGGCACGTTACCCGCCGGGCTTGCCCGGCACGTTCGAACCATGACCGAACCCGTCAACCTAACCGACAGCGACGACCGCCCCGGCGCCGCCGGTCCCAACGGGCCCAATCGGCAGCAGGTGCCGCAGGCCCGTGCAGAGCGCGACCTCCTGAGCGACGCCGCCCGCCGGTACGTGGCCCGGACGGCCCCCGTGCCGCCGCTCTCGGTGCGCGAACTCCAGGCTCACGCCGACCGCCTCGTGGCCGCCACCGGCGCCGACGAGGCCTACGCCAAGTGGTTGTCGGTCATCATCTCGAACGAGGCCTGGCGCGAGCGGCTGGCGACCGTCCCCTTCGACCGCCGCCTGCTCCTGCTGCCGAAGTGCCTCCGAGCCCACGACACGTGCCCCGGCACCCTGGACGACCTCGGCCTGCTCTGCGCGGGCTGTGGGGCCTGCCCCATCCACGAGTTTAAGGCCGAGGCCGAGCGGCTTGGCTACGTCGTCCTCGTGGCCGAGGGCACGACGGCCGTCATGCGCCTCATCGAGACCGGCCAGGTCGAGGCCGTCGTCGGGGTCAGTTGCCTCTCGGCCCTGGAGGCCATCTATCCGCTGATGGCCGCCGCCGCCATCCCCGGCATCGCCGTGCCCCTGCTCTACGATGGGTGCATCAACACGACCGTCGACCGCGATTGGGTCTGGGACGCCATGCACCTGGCGGGCGGAACGGTGTCGCAGCGGCTGGACATGGACGCCCTTCGCCGGCAGGTCCAAACGTGGTTTACGCCCGCGGCGCTCGAGGCGATGCTCGGCCCGGCAGACGGTCAGACCGACCGCATCGCCCGCGACTGGCTGGCCTGCGACGGCAAACGGTGGCGGCCGTTGCTCGCCGTCTGCACGTACCAGGCATTCCAGGCCGACCCGGACGCCCCCGTCCCGGAGGCCGTTCGCCGCCTCGCCATCGCCGTCGAGTGCTTCCACAAAGCCTCCCTGGTCCACGACGACATCGAGGACGACGACCTGTACCGGTACGGGCAGCCGGTCCTGCACGCGCAGTACGGCGTGCCGGTGGCGCTGAATGTCGGCGACTTTCTTCTGGGCGAGGGGTACCGCCTGATTGCCGAGGCGGGGTTTGCACCCGAGCCGACCGCCCGGATGCTGACGGCAGCGGCCCACGGGCATCGCGACCTGGCGATTGGCCAGGGGGCGGAACTCTGCTGGGCCCGCCAGCCCCGGCCGCTTTCGGTCGACGAGGTCCTCGACATCTTCCGCCGCAAGACCGCCCCGGCCTTCGAGGTGGCCCTGCGCCTGGGCGCCCTGGCGGCCGGCGCCGCCGACGGCGTCTGGGACATCCTCCACGGCTACAGCGAGGCCCTCGGTATCGCCTACCAGATTGCTGACGACATCAAGGACCTCCACGACGGCCCGGAACCGAACGATCTGGCGGCGATGCGGCCGTCGGTCCTGCTGGCCATCGCCGGCCAACGCGCCGGCCAAGACGACCGCCGGCTCCTGGACGCCCTGTGGCGGCGCGAGGCCGGCGTCGGCCCCGACGAGACCCGCCGACGGTTCCAGGCCCTCGGCGTCGAGCCCGAGGCCCGCCGGCTCATGGCCGAGTACGACCAGCAGGCCGTTCGCAGCCTCGAACCGCTGACGTGCCCGGACCTCAAGGGCCTCCTGCGCCGCGTCGTGTTCAAGATCTTCCAACGCCTCCCCGAAGGGACGCCGGACGGTGACGCTTAAGGACGACTTACTCCGGGCCGCTGGTCGCGCACGTACCGCACTGCCCCACGGGGCCGACCGCGCCGCCCGCTTCTTCCGCCATGCCGCGCTGGCCACGGGCGGGTTCCCAAACCGGGCCGGCCAAGCCGACCTGTACTACACGGTCTTCGGCCTCCTGGGCCTCGCGGCCATGGGCGAGCCGCCACCCGATCCAACCGCCCGATACCTCGACACCTTCGCCGACGGCGCGACCCTTGACCTGGTTCACCTCTGCAGCCTGGCACGCTGTTGGGCGCTGCTCGAGGGCGAGCCAGGTGCCTGGCGTCAAGCGTGCCTGACACCTCTTTCGCGGCTGGCGGCGTTCCGCTCGGCCGACGGCGGCTTCAGCCACGTGCCGGATGCGGCCTGCGGCACGGCATACGGGGC
>Ga0272443_10002937_pt1 | contig 20849 bp, 16 predicted proteins | sample SSMAcet12_FD_193581 | JGI IMG/M metagenome (GOLD analysis project Ga0272443, IMG submission 193581) | Marine sediment archaeal communities from Little Sippewissett salt marsh, Falmouth, MA, United States - SSM-Acet-12 | ecosystem: Environmental > Aquatic > Marine > Wetlands > Sediment ... | reverse complement strand
GGCTCGATTGAGTTTGATAGGCGGAGCGCGAGCGGCGCCTATCAAACTCAATTGGCTCATCTCGCAGCCCGATAGGCGGATGGCCGAAGGCCAAGCGAGCTTTAGCTCGCGGTCCGCCTATCAGTATCAATAGATGGAAAATTCTCCTGTATATCACCCCTATATCATGCCAAAATTTCCACGGTCCGATCGATTCACTCAGACCGGATCGTTTCCCGATTTTCGGCTAAAGAGGTTTAGATCAAAAGTGGCGAGCCCGCAGAAAAGTGCGAGGCATCCTATCTGAATATGGGAAGGGCCGACCGGAGGATTTGACATCCGCGCTGGTGTTGAAGGAGCCTGCAAAAGAACCGGTGAAGAAAAAGGGGTAGCGCTCCGGTTGCCTGCTTGGGGAAGCGTTAGCAATTGCCTGGAAAAATAGCAAGAAGCAAACAAAACGCCGGGTTTGCAGGTCCCCTTTTTGAGGGGTCCAACCTTGATAAAATCGTAAAAAGTCCCGAAACCTTCGTCGGGCTTTATTCAGTGCCTGGTCATCGATGAATGACCGGATCGATTTTTTCCAGGTCTTCCAGGGGGATGTGGCAAAGGATGCGGTGGCCCTTCGCGCTTTGCCGCCAGGGGGGATCGACGGTTTCGCAGATCTTGCCGCCGTCGGGGAGCATCTCCTTGCGGCGGGGGCAGCGGGTGTGAAAGTGGCAGCCTGTGGGCGGGTTCAGCGCGCTGGGCACGTTGCCGCTGAGCCGGAGCTCTTTTTGGTGTGCCTCCGGATCGGCGATGGGCACCGCCGCCAGAAGGGCTTCGGTGTATGGATGGTAGGGCGGTTCGTAAATTTTTTCGGCCGGTCCGATCTCCACGATTTTGCCCAGGTACATCACGGCGATGTCGTCTGAAAAATAGCGGACGACGCTCAGATCGTGGGCGATGAAAATCATCGAAGAGCCGAAGGTGTTTTGAATTTCCAGCAGCAGGTTGATGACCGCCGCCTGCACCGAGACATCCAGCGCCGAGACCGGCTCGTCGCAGATGATCAGGTCCGGGCGGCTGGCCAGGGCCCGGGCGATGCCCACCCGCTGTTTCTCTCCGCCGGAAAGCTGGCGGGGCAGCCGGTCGTAGTATGCCGCCGAGAGCCGGACGGCCTTGAGCAGCCGAACGACTTCCTGTTTGACCTGGCCTTTGGGCACGGTTTTGAAGCGCCGGATGGGCCGCGCGATTTGCTTGCCCACGGTATAGGAGGGATTCAGGGTCGAATCCGGGTTCTGAAACACCATCTGCATTTCCTTGATCAGATGGGTGCTTCGGTGGGTGACCTCCTCACCGACCTCGACATCGAGAAATTCAAGCTTTCCGCCGGAGAGCGGCTCAAGGCCGATGAGGCCTTTGACCAAAGAAGATTTCCCGCAGCCGGATTCGCCCACCACGCCCAGGGTTCTGCCCTTGGCCAGGCGGAGGCTGACATCATCCACGGCCTTGACGTACAGTTTTTCCCCCAGCCCGAAGATGCTCATTACCGATTCGGATTCGGTGGGGTAATAGAGCTTGAGATTTTCCGATTCGAGAATCGTCTCATCCGTGGTTTGAACTTCCCCCTTCTCTTTTTTGGCTTCGGCCAGCTGCTCGACCCTGCGACGGCGCCGGTTGGTTCGGGGTCGGTCTTCGATTTCTTCCGCATAGATACACCGGGCGGCGTGTTCAGCGGAGAGCTGGATCATGGACGGCCGCGCCTCCCGGCAGCGGTCCGTGGCGTAATCGCACCGGGGGGCGAAGATACAGGCGTTTCGGGGGCGGTCTGCCGGGGCAGGTACACGGCCGCGGATCGGATAGAGCATGGAGTCGAGCTTGCTGTCGCCGAGCTTGGGCACCGCCGCCATGAGGCCCCGGGTATACGGATGGCAGGGCCGCTTAAAAATTTCCACCACCGGCCCTTTTTCCACCATCTGGCCTGCGTACATCACGCAGAGCTGGTCGCTGACCCGGGCCACCACGCCCAGATTGTGGGTAATGAAAATGTTGGCGGCATTGAAGTCGCTTTTCAGCTCCTCGATGAGATCGAGCACCGCGGCTTCCACCGTGACATCCAGGGCGGTGGTCGGTTCGTCCATGATCAGCAGGGCCGGGTTGTTGAGCATCGCCATGGCGATCACCACCCGCTGCTGCTGGCCGCCGGAGATCTGATGGGTGTAGCGGCGCATGACGTTTTCCGGATCGGGCATATTGACCCGCTTGAGCATTTGGATCGATTTTTTCCAGGCTTTTTTTTCGGGGATGTCCCGATGGCAGGTGAGCACTTCGGCAAGCTGCTCTCCGAGCCGGACAGAGGGGTTGAGGGCCTGCATCGGGTCCTGGAAGACCATGGCGATGCGGTCGCCCCGGATCGTTTTGAGCTCGGCAGCGGAGCGGCCGGTCAGCGCCGAGCCCTGAAACCGGATCTGGCCGTCGGTGATCTTTCCGTTGGTCCCCAGGTGATTGACGATTCCGAAGGCGATGGTGCTTTTGCCGCAGCCCGACTCTCCCACCAGGCCGACGGTTTCCCCTTCCCGAACGGTAAAGGAAACATCGCGCACGGCCTCCACGTCGCCCTTTCTCGTCTCATAGGCGATGCTCAAGTGCTCGACGTCGAGAACCACTTCTGCCCGTTCGTCGCTTTCAACCATCGCCCCCCCTTTTAATTTTTCCGGCGGCGTGCCGCCCCCGAAAAAATAAAAAGTAGATTAAAACCATATTCCAGGTTAAACAGTGCCGCTGGCTATTGCATCGGCGCTTATGCCGGTATTGATTAGTCCCAGCCTATTTATCGTTCGGCGCAGCCGCCCTGATAAATGCATGCAGCGGTTTTTTGCTGCGTGCATTTATTATTGATAACGCATGGATTCTTCCCGGAGCCCGTCGGCCAGCAAATTCAGGCCCACCACCAGCGTGGCGATGGCCACCGACGGCCAGAGAGCGGCCCAGGGGCTTCCGGCGAGAATGAACTCCCGCCCCTTGGCCACCATGCTGCCCCAGTCCGGAGACGGTGGCGGGATGCCCAGCCCTAAAAATCCCAGGGTCCCCATGGCGAAGATCGCATATCCCACCCGTAGCATGGCGTCGACGATGATCGGACCGCGGGCATTGGGCAAAATTTCGATGAACATGATATGCCAGGGGCTCTCTCCCCGGGTTTCGGCCGCGCGGATATACTCGCGGGTGCGGATGTCCAGGGTCAGGCTTCTCACCAGCCGGGCGATGCCCGGGGTGCCGACAATGGTCATGGCGATGACTACGTTGATCGCCGACGCACCCAACGCTGCCATGATGATCAAATAGAGTAAAATGATCGGCACCGCCATCATGGCGTCGAGCAGCCGCATGGTGATTTCGTCGATCCACCCGCCGTAGTATCCGCTGATCAGCCCCAGGGCCGTGCCCACCAGCAGCGCCACGATCACCCCCCAGATGGCGGTTCCGCCGGGAATCCACAGATCTTCGGAGATGGGCAAAACAACGAGCACCACCCGCGCACCGTAGATCAGGCGGGACCACAGGTCTCGTCCCAGTTCGTCTGTGCCCAGGGGATGTTCGGCGCTCGGTCCGATATTGGGCGATTTCCAGTCCTGCTCCAGCGGGGTATAGGGGGTCAGAAAAGGGGCGAAAATGGCAACGAACACCCAGAACAGCACCAAAAACAGACCCACCATGGCGGTCTTGGAGGCGAAGATAATCGAAAATCCCTCCCACCAGCGCTGGAAGAAGCTGCGTCGCTGCAAATCGGGAATGGAATCGATGGCATCCCCGCTTGTCGAAACCGCACTTTCACCGTCGGTCATGAAGGCTCCTCGATTGAGATCATGTTCGATCGCTGAAATCGAAATTCATCCTTGTTTTCCCGATGTGTTTCGCGGAACGCGAAACTTTTTTAAAATCGCGTGAGCGGTTTTATCATGTGTATCGGATACGCGGATTCAAGAACGTATAGATAATGTCGGCCACCAACTGGGTGCCTACTGCCAGCAGCACCAAAATCATGGCGCCGGCCTCCAGCCCGTTGATGTCCTTGAACATGGCCGAATCGAGCAGGTATTTTCCAAGTCCTGGATAGCCGAAGACCACCTCGACGATGACGATGCCCCCCATGAGCCAGTTGACGTGGAGCATGATTACCGTAATCGGGGCCATCAGGGCGTTTCTCACCGCATGCTTGAAGATAATTCGCCAGTATGGCAGCCCCTTGAGCTGCGCCGTCCGGATGTAGGCAGACTTCATGACCTCCACCATGGACGCCCGGGTGATCCGCAAAATGTAGCCCAGTTCGATCAGGGTCAGGGTCAGCACCGGAAGCACGAGCATGTCGGGGCGCTGCCAGGGGGCCTGTTCGCCGAACACCGTGGCCCCTGGAACGATCTGGAGCCAGACGGCCATGATCAATATGAGAAAGATACCGGTGGCAAATTCGGGAATCACCGAAAACATCATACCCCCGATGGACAGTACCCGGTCCTGAAGGGAGCCTTCCTTGAGTCCGGCGATCATCCCCAGCAGCAGCGCGACGGGCATCACCAGGACAAACGCGATGCCGGCCAGCACCACCGAGTTGCGGAGCCGGGTGAAGATCGTTTTGTTCACCGGGCGGCCGGTGCGCAGAGACACGCCCGGATCTCCCCGGACGAATCCTTTTTTCAGCGGGATGTATTCCACCGGGCCGCCGGAGGCCTTCATCCAGCCGGTGCCGATGACAAAATTCCAGACTTCGGTGTCCGCCCCCTTTTCCCATTTGACCACGTGGTTGGCCATGTCCACGCCCCAGAACACGCTGGTCCCGTCTGCCTTGGCCTCCCATCGCTCGTTGTTGGTGTACTCGGTGGTGATCCCGACGCTGGGCAGCTTGGCCACCGCGACCAGGTCGTCTCCCTCGAGCTTCCACCGGATCAGTGCCCCGTCGGAACGAACGGCCCACCACTCGACAAACCCCTCCTCGTCGGTGATTCGCCGCAGCTCCATTCCCACCTTGTCGTCCGCCAGCCAGTCGCTGCCGGCCAGCCAGTAGATATACCGGACATAGGCCGGCTTATCGAGGCCCATCTGGGCCAGAAACGACTTTTCCTGTTCCGGCGTGATAAAGGCCCCCAGCACGTTTTTGGCCACATTGCCGGGCGAGGCCTCGGTGATCATGAAGACGGCGATCGACACCAGAATCATGGTGATCAGCAGCAAAATAAAGCGCCTGATGATAAACTTTGCCATCGGTCACTCCTGATAAAATCGCTGCCGCGCTTTTATAAAAGTTCCGCTTCGCGGAACGGTAAACACTGCGCAAAAGACCCTGGCCATGGGGCTACAAGATGTTGCCTGCTGGAAAGGTAGGCGCTCCCCTTAGAGGGAGCGCCTACCGGGATATGCGCCATTTTCCTTTTTTAGGATAAAAGGCCGCGTAGCGGCGTTTTATCCTTCGGAGAGCCAAACTTCGTTAAACAGCATGTAGCCGGTGGGGTGGGGCTGAGAGTCCCGCACACGCTGGGTCACGGCCTGCCAGTTGTTCTGCCACCAGGCGATGCCGATGGACCCGCGTTCCCACTGGATTTGCTCGAGTTTGCAGAAGATTTTGCGCCGCTCGTCCACATTTAGGGTGCCGTTGGCCTCGGTGAGCAGGCGGGAAAACTCCGGATCGGCCCAATTGGTCTCATTCCAGGCGACCGGCTTGCCGTCGGCATCCTTGACGTAGGCCAGGTTGAGCACCATGGTGCCAAGGGGACGGTGCGTCCAGGGAGTGACGCCTAAATCCACTTCGGTCCATTTCTCCCAGTACTGGCTGGTGGGCATGGTCTGCAGCACGACGTTGAAGCCGGCCGGCGCCGCATCCTGTTTGAGGATTTCCGCATAGCGGACCACGTCGGTCCACTCGGTGCCCACGGCGAGATTGACCCGCAGGCCGTCTGGATATCCGGCCTCCTTGAGCAGTTGTTTGGCTTTTTGCGGGTTGTATTCGGGGACCTTTTTGTCGCAGTACTCGGGATGCACCGGGGCCACGTGAAAATCGTGGGCCAGCAGCCCCTGGCCGAAGTAGGCCAGGCCGAGGATCTTTTCCCGATGCTGGCAGAGTTTCAGCGCCATGCGGACCCGGTTGTCGTCCCAGGGCTTCAGGTCGACCCGCATTCTCATGACCCGGGCCTGGGCGGTTCCGATCGGTTTGATCTGGACGCCCTGGTAATCCTTGAGCGCCTTGTAGACCGAGGTGCCGCCGGTGGTGGCCAGGTCGATCATGTCGATTTCCCCGGCCCGGAGGGCGGCGATTCGCGGCGACATCTCGTCTCCCATGTCGATGAACTCCATGCCGTCCATGTACGGCAGGGATTTGCCGTCTGCACCCTCCTGCCAGTAGTTGCTGCGGCGTTTGAGGACGGCCCGCTCGCTTTCCTTGTAAACGTCCAGGGTGTAAGGGCCTGTGCCGTGGGGCGCCTTGATGAAATCGCCTTCGAAGGTGCGGTGGTTCAGGATCATGGCCGGGTAGTGGAAGAGATGCTCGGGCACCGCGATTTCCGCCTTTTTCAGGTGCAGTTTGATCTGGTAGGTGCCGGTCTTTTCGATCCCGTTTGGATCGAGGTAGCTTCCCATCATCCCGAGGATCGAGGAGCCGACGTTCTTGTTGAGCCACTGGTTCATGGAAAAGAACACGTCATCTGCGGTCAGTTCGTCGCCGTTGTTGAACTTGATCCCCTTTCGCAGGTTCAGGGTCCAGGTCTTGAGATCATCGCCGGCTTTCCAGTTTTCGAGAAGGTAGGGATGGGTGATGTTGTTTTTGTCGGTGTAGGTGAGGTATTCTGCCACCTGACGCAGGATGTTGGTCGGCTCGACCCAGGAAAACTGGGCTGGGTGGGTGACCTTCTGTACCGAAGTGGCGACCCGGATGACGCCACCGCGCCGGATGTTTGCGGCGGCGGCACGTCTCGGCCACGGAATGCCGACGATCTGGCTGGCCGCTGCTGCCGAGACCCCGAGCAGTGCCGCGTATCGGATAAATTCCCGCCTGGTAAGCTTGCCCTGCTGGAGCTGTTCGAAGAGATCGAGAATCCCTGGATGAACGTCCTTTAACCCTTTCATTTCCCCCTCCTTTTGCCGCTGATTATGGAAACCCGTTTTATACAATTCAACGGACTGGATCCTGACCGTTGCAGCCAAAAGCTGGGCATTTAAGTAGTTTATGATTTTATATTTTTAAATTAGATAATTGTCAAGGCGACTGTTTATGATGTGATCAATTTGAGCGGAGACACCCCGGCACGGATGCAAGCCGGAAGGAAAAAAGCGAGGGGGAAGAACGATGAAAATCGTCCGGAGAAGGGATCAGCCGCCTGCGGCGGTAAAAATGTCCGCAACGGAGTCGAGATTCTGGATGATTTCCATCCCCGGGGGATACCGGCCGGGTTGTCCGGAGGCGGACGGCATGGTATGAAAAAAGAATGAAACCGACCCAGGAACACGCCTCGATTCAGGAACGCTTCGACCTTACGCCGGTCCCGGTGGGGGTGGGGGGAAAACGGCTCGAAATATACGGCATCGGCAATTGGGACCGCTTCGTATCCGAGCTTGCCGAAAAAGGAGAAGCCTACGTCAAGGAGTTTCCCTTCTGGATCAAATTCTGGGAGGCGTCCTTTGTCCTGGCGGACGACCTGGTGCGACGGCCCCTGAAACCGGGTTCCGAAGTGCTGGAGATCGGGGCGGGGATGGGCTTGACCGGGCTGTTTCTGGCCGCCACCGGCCACCGGGTGACGATGACCGACTTCGACGAAGACGTACTTGCTCTGCTGTCGCTCAACGCTGCCCACAACGGCCTCGATACGGTTTCCGTGCGGCGGCTGGATTGGCTCGATCCGGACCTGACGGGCGCCTTCGATGTGATCTGCGGCTCCGAGGTCGTCTACCAGGAGCGTTTTTTTGGGCCGATGATTTCTTTGTTTCACCGCTATCTGAAGCCGAACGGCGTGGTGCATCTTGCCCACAACCTGCGCCACGAATGCATATCAAAGTTCATCGACACGATGCCGGCCGACTTTCGCGTGGAAAAGCGGATCAAGTCTTTCCGTGGAGACGGCCAGGTTCACCGAATCGTGCTTCATACCCTGCGGCGCACCGCCTAACAAATCGCTGCGTAAACAATATGGTCTTCCAGGGGCAAACTTCTGCCCCGCCGCTGATCTCTGGGCGATCAGTTTGATCAAAGATGAAACCGTTTTATATAATATTTTGATATTTTTACATTTTCCTTGTTACTTTTCTTTGCTCGCCCAAAGAAAAGTAACCAAAAGAAAGGGCGCCCTGCGCCCCGCTTCTTCCTGCGCGTCGCAGAAACGGGCGGGCCCTTCAAGAACTCGGCCCCCAAAGAACGGGGGCCTCAGACAGCTTGAAGGGCTGATCCGCCCGTTTCTGCGATGCTTGGGGCTTCGCTCTTCGAGCTACGACCCCACACGGCGGCGCGGGACGATGGGCTTCCCCGAGGGTATTCAGTCGCCTTTCTTTGCGGGTAGTTTCACATAAGCAGCTGAAGCGAGTAGCCCAGAATTGACGATGTTTTGGTCATTGGGTCATTCGAACTTCGGATTTGTTTCGAACTACAGGCCGGAAAACCGGTTCATCCCGGCCAGACGCTTCAGGTGCGCTTCGAAACGCCCGCGCCACCCGCGGTTCGTATGCTGCCTTTCGATGATTTTCTGCATCAGGGGCCGCATGGCGTAGACCCAGATGCCGGTCCAAAACCGGCCCTGGGCGCGGATTCGTTCCGACGGCTCCCACCATCCCATGACCGTTTCCCGGTAATACCAGAACAGGTACTGGAGTTGTTCCTCGCTCAGGTGATGGGTTTTTACATTGGCCCACATCCCGTTGTAGCGGGCGTAGTTGTCCGGGTTGGTGATCAACCCCTCGTCTTGGAGAACCTTGCGCATACCGGTCTTCGGATACGGCGTCAGAATCTGGCAATAGTCGGTGTCGGCGTCGATCTCTTTTAAAAACCGGTAATTGGCCTCGATATCGGCTTCTTCGTCGTGCGGAAAGCCGAAGATCATTCCGCCGACCACCATGATCCCGTGCCGGTGACAGTTTTCCACGGCCCGACGGGAGAATTCGACGATGTTTCCCTTGTTTGCGGCGGCCAGGTTCCGGGTCGACGCGCTTTCGATTCCGAGAAACACCGAGCGAAATCCGGCCCGGGCCATCGCCGCAACCAGTGTTTCATTCTTGGCCATGGTGAGGCAGTCGGCCTGGACCACCAACTGCAGCTTCCGGTAGCCGCGGCTGGCAATGGCGTCACAGACTCGGATGGCCCGCTCGGAATCGAGGACGAAATTGTCGTCGGAGATGAACACCCACCGGGTCTTGTGCCGGTAGTAGATGTCGTCCAGATCGGCCAGCACCCGGCGGATCGGAAAGGTTCGGTACCTGCGCCCGTACATGTGCCGGATGCTGCAAAAATTGCACGTTCGGGTGCAGCCCCGGGAGGTCTCCATGACTTCGGCCTTGAAGTTCATGATGTGGTAGCCGCTGGTGAGTCTTCTCTTGTCGCGGATCGGCAGCGGAAGCCGATCCAGGTCGAGCAGGCCGCCGGCCGGATTGTGAACGAATGCGCCGTCCTGCTTGAAGGAAAGGGAGGCAATGTCATGGTAGTGGTCTTTTCCGTCCATGGCGTCGATCAGGCGGCGGAATGCCTCTTCGCCCTCGCTGCGGATGATAAAGTCGATGTCCGCCGCCTCTTCGGATCGGCTGATTTCTTCGTACATCAAGGTGGGGTGATAGCCGCCCAATACGATCCGCACCTTCGGCATCCAACGGCGCAGAAGCCGGATGATTTTTACGCAGGTGCCGTATTGCCAGGTCATGGAAGAAAGACCCACCACGTCCGGCCTGATCCTGGAAAGGGTCTGCTCCAGGTAGCGGCGCACATTTCTGCGCTTTCGAATCAGGTCGATGACGTAGACGTCGTGGTCGGGACCGATATTGGCGCCGATACTGGCGATGCCGTTGTTGGGCATGTGAAAGGCCGATTCGTGCATGATCACCGGCGCCACGTCGGGCATGGAGATCAGAACGATTTTCATGGTGCTCCTTTCAATAAAAGCGCTGCCGCGATTTTATTTGGGTTTCGCTCCGCGAAACAGAAAAAATTGTATCACCCTGCTGCATTTTTTTGGTTCTTCCGGAGGTCCTGACTCATCACCTATTGAATGATGCCAAATGGGCACGGACATCTTCCATCAGATCGTCCAGGGGCAGGTCGTAGCGGGGATCATCGGGGGCGATCCGGTCTACGATGTCCAGGCAGACGGTGTTCGGCTCCCGGGTGTTGAAGGAAAACCTGCCGGGGGAAAACAGCCGGTCGGTGTTTTGAACGCAAAGCACCGCGATGGGCACCTTGCAGTTTCGGGCGACCTTGAAGGCGCCGGGGCTGAATCGGCCGATCCGTTGGTTTCGACTGCGGGTGCCTTCCGGAAAGATGAACAGGTTTCCTCCGTCTTTGAAAAACCCGGGCATGGAAGCGATCCGTTCGATCATCAGGCCGCCGAACCGGCCGCCGGCGGTGGCCGGAAGATATCCCGACAGGGCCAGCATTCTGCCGAACACGGGGATGGCAAACAAGCGGTTTTTGACCACGGTCCGGTGCCGCGCAAAAAGCGAGATCAACAGAATCGGATCGAGGTAGGAAAGGTGGTTGCACACCACCACCGAACCGCGAACCCGGGCGATCGCTGGATCGATCCGCCAGCGGCAGGCTGGAATCAACCGGCGCACCAGGTAGAAAAACCCCTGGTAGAAGCTGCAGTTGAGCCGCTGGAACGCCTTTTCCCGGTTGGATTCCAGAATCAAGGCCAGCAAATAGAAGGGGAGGAACAGGACCACGAATCCGGCCGTGAAATACGACCATAACAGGAGGGTGATCCAAACGTCGCGCACGGGGCCGGCCATAAAATGCCGCCGGAATCGGTCGGTGCCGGTCATGGGTCCGGATCATCCCTCAAAGCGTCGAAAAAGCAGGCAGGTGTTGACCCCGCCGAAGGCAAAATTCTGCACCGATGCGGTGCGGATCTTCGTCTGCTCCTGGGTGCGTACGTGGCGGATCATGCTGCAGCGCGGGTCGACCTCGTCCAGATTCAGGGTCGGGACGGCCAGCCCCTCTTGCATCATGTACAGGGTGATGATCGACTCGATGGCGCCGCAGGAGCCCATGGTGTGGCCCATGTAGCTCTTGAGAGCCGTGACTCTCGGCAAATCTCCGTAAATCGATCCGATCGCCTTTGCCTCGATCACATCCCCCATCTTGGTGGCAGTGGCGTGGGCGCTGATCAGGTCGACGTCCCCGGGGCCGATCCGCGCGGTTTTGAGCCCCAGCCGGATCGTTTCGGTAATCCCTTCGATATTGGGAAGGATCAGGTCCCCGCCGTTGTTGTTGCAGGAAAAGCCGATCACTTCCCCCAATATCGGCGCCCCCCTTTTTTTGGCCCGGCCGTATTCCTCCAACAGGAGGGCGCCTGCGCCTTCTCCTACCACCAGTCCGTCCCTCAGGCGGTCGAACGGCCGGGGGGTCCGGTGGGGGGTGCTGTTGAAGTCGACCGAGCAGGCGAGCAGGTTGTCAAAGACGGCGACGGTGGTGGTGTCGTACTCGTCGGCACCGCCGCAGAGCATGGCGTCCTGCATGCCGAACTTGACCATTTCGTATCCGAAGCCGATGGACTGGCTGCTGGTGGTGCAGGCCGTGCACGAGGACAGGACCCGGCCGGTGATGCCGAACATCTTGGTGATGTTGACCGCCGTGGTGTGAACCATCGATTTGAGATAGTCCACCGCCCCGATGGAGGAGTAGTTTTTAGCGTTTTCGCCGAAAAAGGTGCGATAGATCTCCCGCTGCACCGTGGGGCTGCCGTGGGTGGAACCGAACGCCACGCCGAGTCTTCCCGAGGTGATGAACGCCTCGGTCAGGCCCGCTGCTGCAAGCGTCTCCTTGGCCACCTGGCAGGCATAATAGGAGACCGGACCCATGGTTTTTCGGTGGCTGCGGGAAAAGTCGTACTCGATGGGCTCGTCGACGGCGCCGAATACGCCGGACTGGATATGATCGGTCAGCAGGCCGTCTGAGCGCAGCGGCTTTACCCCGGAGGTGCCCTCCATCAGGTGGGTCAGGATCTTTTGCCGGCTGCATCCGATGGGGGTGATGGCCGAGCAGCCGGTGATCACCACGCGTCGCGGCGTCATCGTACCGCTTCCTTTTCAAGGGCCATTACGTAGTCGAGGATCTGGTTGATGGTTCGAATCTCCATGGCCTTTTTCTTCTCGGCGCGGCTCAGCTCCGCTCCCAGCAGCAGTTCGATTTCCCGCAGCAGCTCGATGGCGTCGATGCTGTCGAACTCGTGCTCCTCCCGAAGGTTTTCGTCCAGTCCCGGGTCTTCGATCTCGAACCGCTCCCGGAAGATGGCCAAAATGGCCTTTTCCAGCGCTTCCCGTGTCATCAATGAATTGTTCCCCTTGCAAAACCGGTTCAGGCAGCCGGGGCCGCCTCCCATGTCAACGGACGAAACCCGCTCATACTATAAAACGGCGCCAAGATCAAAGGCTGTCGGACCGCTTCAGGCGCGGTCCGAGAAAGGGGCCGAATTGATAGCACTGACTCGGATGCCGGAGAACCTCTTCGGCCAGCAGATCGGCGTACCGCTGGGCCGCGGCGCGGATGACCGCAGGACGCCGGCGCTTCGATACGGGCGGAAGATCGATGACGTCGGCAATCCGGAAATGGTATCGGCGGGGACCCGAGCGGTGGGAAAAAAAAACGAACAGGGGCGCTTCGGCCAAAAGGGCGAACTGGTATGGCGTCTCCGGCAGACGGACGCGGTGGCCGAAAAAGGAGGCCGAAACTGTCCGCTGATCGGATCGCCAGAGCCGGTCTCCGGTCAACGCGACCAGCCCGCCTTCCCGGATAAAGCGGATTCCTTCTATGATGTCGAAGGGGGATCCGCCGTCTTTTCCCACCGCCAGGACCCGGACGCCGGTGGCGGCCGCATCCTTCCGGTGGATTTTTTCGATCGTCTCTTTTTCGTCCATGCCCATGTAAAGCAGGGTCTTCAAATTCGGCCGGCGCTGCATCATCAGGGCCGCGGCCACCTCCCAGTTTCCCTGGTGAGACATGAGCAAAATTCCTCCGCTGCCCCGTCCCGCCGCCTGTTCGAGCAGCTCCCACCCCGAAAAGCTGTAGCGGATGTCGCCGGTTTCCTGCAGCAGAAACCGGTCCAGATAGACGGTGGTAAAGTTCTGGAACTGGCGCCAGGTCGTCCGGATGTGAAACAGGCTGCCGCGGTCGGCAAATGCGGCGCGGTAAAACCGGACGCTGGACGCCACTCGGGACGGAAACAGTCCGAAATAGCCGGCGGCAATTCCCCGGGCACCCAGCGCAAACACCCACGGCCCCCAGCGCCGGGACAAGCCGATCAGGTTCCGGTAAAAGGCGCCTTTCACGATCGGTTCCTTCCGATAAGGGGATGAACCACCACGCGGGTGGTGATCAGCCGGGCGAACAACCCGAAATTGCGAAGAAAATCATAAAACGGATGAAAGTGGGAGATCCTTGCGCCGCCGGGGCGGTAGTCTACCCCCACCGGGTGCTCGACCACCGGCAGCCCCTGCCAGCGGGCCTTGACCAGGACCTCGATCTCGAACTGGAACCGCCTGGCCTTGACTGGAAGATTCAAGACTTCCGGAAGGGGGTAGATTCGAAAACCGCTCTGGGAATCGGCCATCTTCGGGCCGCCGGAGATTCTGACCCAGAAATTGGAAAATTTTCGGCCGAACCGGCTCGTCCAGGGGGCGCAGGAGGCCAGCATGCCCTGCCGGCAGCCGACCACCAGGGGTCTTTCGCCGTTGGCAATCGCGTCCACCAGTGCCCGCGCCTCGACCGGGTCGTGCTGGCCGTCGGCATCGACGGTGATCGCCCAGTCGGCCCCTTGAACGTGCGCCGCCCGCATTCCGGTGAGCAGGGCCGCCCCTTTTCCTCGATTGGTTCGATGACGAAGCACCGTCAGGCCCCTTACCTCTGCAAGGCGGGGAAAAACCGCGTCGGTGGATCCGTCGTCTACGGCAATCACCGGAAATCCCAGAGACACGGCCTTTTGGGCCACGGCCGCCGCCGTTTTGCCGTGGTTGAAGACCGGAATGACCACGAAAAACCGGTCCGAGCCGCTGCGGGGGGCCGGCGACGAGGGGGTCAAGACGCCCCTCCGGCCCGGTATGGCTCAAGGGCAGCCGTTTCAGGCAAAAACGCCACTCCCCACGTGCCCGGCCCCATGTGCGCCCCTGAAGTCAGGGAAAGGGGCGCCAACTGGATCTTCGCCCGATCAAAACAGGATGCTATGGCCGGTCTTACTTTCTCGGAAACCCAACGCTCGTTGTCGGAGTGCTGAAGCAAAATCATCCCTGCTGCATCGCGGCCGAGTTCCTCCTCGAGGCGGTCGAGGGCAAAAGCCAACTGATCTTTTGCGTCGGAAACGATGCCGGCCTTGACCGCGCCTTCTGCGGTCGGGGTAATCACCGGCTTTTTCCCGAGCAGATCGCCGAAAAACCCTTTGGCCTTGGAGAGTCGCCCGCCGGCGGCAAGGTACTTGAGCCGGTCGAGGAAAAGATATTCCCTGCTTTGTTCCGCGGCCCGGCGCGCGAATTCGACGACGGCCCGGGGGTCTTTCACTTCTGCAGCCATGCGGGCCGCAGCCATTGCCGCAACGGCCAGACGGCCGGAGGCCGCGCCGGAGTCGACCACGGTGAAGCGGTCTTTGGCGTCGTTTGCCCGCTTCCACTGCGATGCGGCCTGGAAATTGCCGGTGTAGACCGAACCGACGCAAAGATAGAGCACCCGCTCATGTCGGCTCAAGGCGCTCTGGTAGCACTGGTGCCGCTCGAATATCGATGCCTGGGCCGTGGTGACCTTCCGGCCTTTTCGCATCGATTGGTAGAGGGTTTCCGGCGCCACCAGGGTTTCCGGCGCCGTGCGGTCGTCGAATACGAGATAGCTGTCGAGCAGGGTCATGCCCAGACGCTTTGCCTCGGTTCGGCGGATCGAGCCGGCGGCGTCGGTCATGACGTGGACGGAAGCCGACGACTGGCGCTGTCCGGCCTTTTGCAGGCCGCCGGCAATTTCCTCTTCCGACCAAAAAAGAATGCTTCCCATGGATTCCAGGCGCTTTCGCACCTGCCGGCGCCGGTCGGTGTGAAGGTGGATTTTGACCTCCCCGGTGCCCGGGAGCACGACAAGGCTCTTGCCCAGATCAGAAAAGGCGCCGATGGGGTCGGATGGTGCGCCGTCGGTCCTGATCACCGTGTCGACGCAGTATCGGGGCGTCGGATCGGAAAAAAAGCCGTCGGCCACCGTCAAGCGGCCGGAAAACGTTTCGGTGACCGGGCGAAGGCGGATCGATGCGCCGACGGTTTGGGCCAAAAAGGCTTCGAAAAAAAGGTAGATGCCCAAGGCGCCGGCGTCCACCACACAGGCCCGGCGCATGGCCGGAAGCGTTTCGGCGGTAGCACCGACCGCATGTTTCATGTGGGCGATCAGGGCCTTAGGTGCCGTTGTTTCGGTTTCGGCAAGGGCGTCGAACACCGAGAGCATGGTTCCGGGCCGCGGGTCGGCCACGGCTTTCCAGGCCCGGTCCCTGCCGCAGCGGGCCGCCTCCGCAAATCCGGCTTCCGGGGCGGCCGCCAGAAATCCCGAAAAAAAACCGGCGGCGATGTTTCCGGAATTGCCGGTGGCCGCCGCAAGCAGTCGATCGGCAATGCCTCGCCGATTTCCCTTGTTCTGCCGCAGCGGCGCCAGGCTGATGCGAAGGTTTCTGCCCGTGTCTTCGTCGGCGACCGGAAAGACGTTGATCTGGTCGAGAAGATCGGCCCAGGCGGACATCCGCTCGTAACCCGCAGCAAGTGCAGAACCGAGTTGCGCAGTTTCAAGTCTCACGATTGATGTTCCAATTTTGTCGACGAAGGCCGTTTTATACCTGAAACCTGAAACCTGAAACTCTTTGTGGGCCGACCAGCCAATTCCAAACGGTCTGCATTCCGGGCTGGGCAGATTCCGCTCGTCATCGGTCAAACCCCAGGGCGATTCGGATGTCCTCGGGGATCGCAAACAAAAGCTCCATTTCCGGGACCTGGACCGCCACCTGCTCGCTGCTTCCGCGGGTGCACAGTTCCAGGGTTTCGGCCTTCCGGATTTCGAAGCCCATGGCGATCTTGTATTCGGCTTCGGTGACGGTGGCTTTGCAGACAAAAGCGTCGTTGTGTCGAAGGGCGATGATGTGCTTGGTCGACTGGCGCGTGACCGGAAAGGCGATTCGCTTTTCAACGGAATAGCGGTAAAGGTCGACCCCGAAGGCGTCGAAAAGCGCGAACCGGGCGGCATCGAAGTACTTCAAATAATTTCCGTGCCAGACCACGTGCATCGGATCCATATCGGAAAACGCCACCCTCATGGGCAGTTCGATACTGGGAAGGGGGCGGCCGGTCATGGAATCCTGCAATTTCCGTTGCAGCCCCTGAGGTGTTCTTTTCTATGGCGACTTGACTGCATCTTTGATCTCCTGCCAGCCGGTGTTGGCGCCCTCTGCCGCCTCTTTGGCGGCCTCCCTGCTTTTGCGGGCGGCCTTTTCGGCGTCTTTTTTGACATCTTTCCAGGTTTCTTTTCCGTCTTCTTTGGCTTCTTCCGGGGCCTGTTGAAAGGATGCCTTCAGATCCTGCCACCCTTTTTTGAGATCCTCCAAAAAGCCGGGCGATGCGGGTTCGGCACACAGGAGAACCAACGCAAGGACGGCGATGATGCCAACGAATTTACCCGTCAAGATATCCGCCTCCCTTGTCTGAAACTTCATTATTCCCATCCCGTCCTCTCGGCAGGCATTCACCGATCGACGGGTCCGGCCATCATAACAGAAAAGGCGGGGACCAGTTCAATGGAAAAAATGATGGGGCCGCCTCGGTTTCAGCGCCCGGCGGGGGAAAGAACACGGAATCCGCCCTGTGGATCCGGCGGGGCCGGGAGGTAGCCGGGCACCCGGATTTGTGCAGGCCCCGGTGTTTTGCCTTCCGCCCAATCGATTTTTACGGCCGGCCGGCCGTCGGCGTGCTCGACGCGGATTTGGACAGGTCCTTGGCAGGTGGGGGTGGGACCGAAGCGAAGCGAAGAACCATCATCGAGCCACTCCTGGAAGATGCCCGACCCGAGAACGAGCCGGCTTCCTTCTTCCCGGACAAACAGGTTGCGGATCATCATGACCCATTCTGCGGCCGCCCAGCCGTGCTGACCGTCGCCCATGCAACCGCCGCCGGTCAGGGGGTGGATCGCTTCGGGCCACTGGCCGGTCGGCGATGCCAGATCTGCAGCGGTTCGGACCAGGTCCCCGGCCCTGGGGTCTTCGTTGCGAAGCAGGGTCTGTGCCAGCGCAAGGGTCAAATAGACATTGACCCCCGAGTGGATCATGTCCTGGAAAAACCCTCCGTTGTGAAAGGAGTGTTTCATCAGGTAGTCCAAGGTCTTTTCGATTCGCGGATCTTTCGGCGGGGTCAACTGCAGCGGATAGTCGGCCACCATGGAGCCGACGGCGCCGGCGTCCATGCGACGGTAGGGTGAAGCAGGGATGCCGCCGCCGCTTTTGTGGCCTGGAATCTTTTCGATGATGTGGAAGATGGTCTTTTCGAACTTGTCGGCTTCCCGGGCAAAAAGACGGGAGTCCTCGCTTTTGCCGTCAGCGTCGGTGAGTCCTGCGGCACCGCGAAGGCCGGCAACAGACCAGAAATCGTCCCAGAAATAGTAGTCGTTCGGGCCGAGATGCTCGGCGCTGAATCCGGGAGGAAGCAGGCCGGCATGAAGCTGGCCGGTCTTTTCCGGAAGCCGTTTGCGAAGAATCCACCGAGCCCCCTCGATGGCCGCCTGGATCCAATCCGGCGGGGTCGCTTCTCCGGTGAGTCGTCGATACCGGTCCATGATCCAAAGGACCTGGCCGTTGGAGTCCCACTCTCCAGTCTGAGACCGGAAATAACCGTCTCTTTTTTGCTTGCCGGGAAAGCCGCCGATGGCGGTGCGGGCCCTGTCGGTCAGGCCGAGGGCGATTATGGCCTGGAGCATCAGGCAGGCATCCCGGAACCAGAATCGCCGGTATCCGTAAGGGCCGGGGTAGATCTCTCCCGCTGAAAGAAGAACCAGGGTCCGGACCGCCGCGTCATACAGGTAGGAGATGCTTTCGTCGGGAACGTCTATTTTGCAGGTGTTCTTCAGTGTCTGCTGCCAGTCGCGTCCGGAGGTGGGTTTCGTCTCCGCCTCCGGGGACAGGGGAATTTTCACCAGGACCTGTTCCCGGCCGTCTTCCGGAACCGGGAAAAGGGCCGCCGAGGTGGCCAGGCCGAGGCGGCAATGAATTTTTCCGGCCGGCGCGGCCGGCTGGTTGAGCCGGTGCAGCACATCGCCATGATCGTAGTTGGAAAACTGCACTTTTGGCGGGCGGCGGTCGAAAGTCACCATGGACTTGCCGTCGACGATCCATCCGGGCAGTTCGTTTTTGTATTCCATCTTTTCGATGAAGCTGATTCCCTCCGGGTTGTAGGGGCGAAGGGCGACGGCCATGATTCCGCCCCGGCCGATATCAGCCTCTGCGCGGAGGTGTACCACGGGCCGGCCGCCGTCGTGCTCGACCCAGGTTTCGGTGGAAAGCGCCATGGCCTCGGCACGGCCGGAGGTTTTTACCGATAAGGCCGGATCGAAGCCAAGGCGTTGGTCGACGTGCGTCAACCGGGACGGCAGCAGCCGGCTGCCGTCGGAGCAAAGAAGCCAGACGTCGATCGACCATCCGTCGAACAGGGGGGTGACCAGCCCCCGGGGATCGACGAGGGGGTACTCCGGCAGGTTCGGCAGGCCCACGGCCGTCCAGTTTCGCTGGGTCAAATTGATGTGGGTGATGGAAAACGCCCGAGGGATGAAGGACGGATCGGCCGGATTGTACTGCTTTTCGACCCAGAAGGGCCAAACCCAGTCCAGGTTATACTGGATCACCCGGGTGTTGACCAGGCCTCGTGCCTGGAAGATTATGCCCGCCCGGAGAAGTTCGATGGGCTCCTGAACCTCCGATGGCTGGGAGAATCCGCGCAGACGGGCCAGCAGCTGGACCGGATCGACAAATCCATAGGCCCGCGCTGCCCGGCCGATCAGGTATTTCCATGGAATCCAGCGAAGCAGCATGGGTTTCCTTTCTTCTGCAGATTTCATTTTCTGCGTTGCGGCCGTTTCCACGCGGCCTAACCGGCTCAAACAGCTGCCCGGCATCCGATCCGACACCCATCGGCCTCAGGCTTGAGTCTGCTTGAGCGTTATGGAGAATCCGGGTAACAATAGCCCAATCGGAGAGGAAGCAAAATAAACCGAACACCGTATTTTGCAAGCCGCGTTCAGGTAAATCTCAAGCCTGTCCATGCAAAGTCGGCGAAGGACCTGGCCTTGTTGACTTTCTGAAAATTCGCATTATGGTGGATATATGATCAAGGCCCGCAGTGACGGCGGGCTTTTTTGTTTCAAGCTGCGGCTGGCAATGGCGGCGGATGTTTGCGGCGCGTTGTTTCAGCCGAAGCAGAGCGCTTTTTTCAAAAAGGGGGTTGCATGTTTTACGAAGCCATCTTCGAGCCTTCAAAGGAGTTCGACTACAACACCGAAGCCAAGAAGCTGGTCGGCAAGAAGGTTGCCGTCTGCGACGGGGGGATTCTTAACGAGGGGCCCCTGAAGGGAATGAACTGCTTTTATGTTCCCAGCTCGACCGTCGGTTTTATTCCCATCGGCGATCTGAAGGAATTGAAGCCCATTTCCCAGGCCCGCTGGCACGAGATCCGAAGCACCCTCGAGGTGTAAGGCCCGGTCCGCGGCGGCCGGGCGTTTCAACCTGATGCTTCCCTGCAGCTTGTTGGCGCTTAGTGGAAATCCCGTTTTGGCGGGGCTGCAGGGAGAGTCATTCGGGCCCGGTTCCGGTCGGCCCCGGCCGTGGAACCGCTGCGTCGAAAAGAACGCTTCGGTTTTGACGGCCCGCTGAATTCTGCTAACAGGAGGAAAAGATGACAGAAGAAAAAACCTTCAAGGCAATGGTGGTTGCTGAGGATGAAAACGGCCGATATACACGCTCGATCCGCGAGCGGTCGATTCAGGATTTGCCGGCCGGGGAGGTTTTGGTTCAGGTCCGCTATTCCTCCCTGAACTACAAAGACCTGCTGTCTGCCACTGGAAACAAAGGCGTCACCCGCAAATACCCCCACACCCCCGGCATCGATGCCGCCGGGCTGGTGGTAGAAAGCAGCGGGGGCGAATTCAAGGCCGGAGACGAGGTTATCGTCACCAGCTACGATCTTGGAATGAATACCGACGGCGGTTTCGGCCAGTACATCCGGGTGCCGGCCGCCTGGGTGGTGCCTCTGCCAAACGGGCTTTCCTTAAAAGAGAGCATGGCCTATGGGACCGCGGGCTTCACCGCGGGGTTGTCGGTCCTGCGGTTGATCGAACACGGCATCGGTCCGGAGGACGGAAATATTCTGGTGTCCGGTGCTACAGGAGGGGTGGGAAGTCTATCGGTTTCGATTCTTTCCCGGCTCGGATACCGGGTGACCGCGGTCAGCGGCCGGGCCGATGCGGCGGCTTTTTTACAGTCGCTTGGCGCGGCGGAAGTCATCGACGTCAAGGAGGCGTCCGATGACAGCGGCAGGCCCTTGTTGAAGGGGCGCTGGGCCGGCAGCGTGGACACCGTCGGAGGTGAGATTCTGGCCACCACCTTAAAATCCACCCACCTTCACGGGGCGGTCGCCTGCTGCGGCAATGTGGCCTCTGCCGAACTGCC
>Ga0272443_10002936_pt1 | contig 20865 bp, 14 predicted proteins | sample SSMAcet12_FD_193581 | JGI IMG/M metagenome (GOLD analysis project Ga0272443, IMG submission 193581) | Marine sediment archaeal communities from Little Sippewissett salt marsh, Falmouth, MA, United States - SSM-Acet-12 | ecosystem: Environmental > Aquatic > Marine > Wetlands > Sediment ... | reverse complement strand
GAATTGGATACTGATGTTGAAAAAATCGAAGAATCGATTAAAGTGGCAAAACACGATATTTCCCTCGATGACACCATTAAAAATACAGATGACCTTGAGTATCTCGATGTAATTTCTGAAGACGTTGTAACCCCTGAAGAAGAGTATTACAGGAATAAATTTATAGAAGATATCAGGTTCAGTCTGGATAAATTGAAGCCAAGGGATCGAAAAATCATAATTTACTACTTCGGAATGGAAGGTAAAAGGCCTCATACCCTTGAAGAAATCGGAAGGATACTGGGAGTATCCAGAGAAAGGGTTAGGCAGCTCAGAAATCGCGCGTTAAAACAACTAAGAGAAAATACTCCTATAGATGAAGCATTCATTCCTTAAAATTTTACTTGTTCCGCATGATAAAGGTCAAAACAAATGGTTGAAAATTCCTGTTTTTGTTTTGTTTTTTGTCGCCATAATACTTGTTTTACTTGGGTTCTTTTTCTTTGATAATCTTCAAAATTTCGTAAATGTTGCTTCTCTTGCGTTTTTGGAAACGGATAATCAGAAACTCGAGCAAAAAATAGCCGAATTCAAGAAAAAATCCGCGGAGTTTGAAGGGATTATAGATTCTTTGTTGAACGAGCAAAATAGGATTTTAAGAGAACATCATATTGCGGCTGAAGTTTCGGAAAATGAATTTTATTTTTCTCCTGACAGCCTCCTTGCGATGTCCCGGTGGGTGGATTCTGTTTTCAGGGTTGCTTCCCGATTGGATTTTTCTGTTTTAAAATCTATGCCATCGATAATGCCGGTAAAAGGTTGTGTGATAAGGCGATTTGGTGAACAGGTAGACCCCTATACCGGTAAGAAAAAACCGCACAAGGGAGTAAGTATTCTGGCAGGGTTAAATGCTCCGGTAGTATCGACAGGGGATGGAATTGTTTTAGAAGTGGGGAATGATAAAGGTAAAGGGCTTTTTGTTGAAATTTCTCATTCATGCGGATTTGTAAGCTCATATTCTCATCTGCTTAATTCTGCCGTAAAAGAAGGAGAAAACGTTCAAAGAGGTTCTGTAATAGGTTATGTTGGTCAGTCGGGTCGCGCTCCTTATCCGTATCTTTATTATGAGATAAAAAGGGATAATATGAATTTAGACCCGGAAAACTTTATTTTTGGAGGATCTTAATTGGGGATTATAGCTGAACTAAAAAAAGGGGAAATTCCTTCTATAGTTCATAAAGTCGCAGACTCGGAGAATATAAAACTCGATATTCTAATTGAAAATATACTTGATAAAAAAGTAATAATTACCAAAAACAATAAAAGACAAGGTGTAAAGCCAACGGGCATCGGGTTTCCTCTTACCACAAAAGTAAACGCCAATGTCGGAACTTCTACCGATAAGTCTGATATAAATTTTGAAGTAGAAAAAGCTATTTTAGCAGAGAAAACAGGCGCCGATACGATAATGGATCTCTCCACAGGGGGGGATATTAAAAAGATTAGAAAAGAAATTCTAAAGAAAACAAATATCCCTCTCGGAACTGTACCTATATACCAGGCTGCAATAGAAGCCGTACAGGAGAAAGGGGGTATAGTCCACATGACCGAGGAAAAGATTTTTCGGGTGATAGAAGAGCAGGCGAAAGACGGTGTAGACTTTATGACCCTTCACTGCGGAGTTACTATAGAGACTTTCCAACGACTCAGAAATGAAGGAAGAATAATGGATGTCGTTTCCAGAGGCGGAACTTTGCTTTTAACCTGGATGCTTTATAATGAAAGAGAGAACCCCTTATATACCAATTTTGATAGAATTCTGGATATCGCTTCCGAGTACGATATAACTCTGTCTCTCGGAGACGGTTTTCGTCCCGGTGCTATTGCGGATTCCTCCGATAGAGCTCAATTTCATGAGTTGAGTATTCTGGGAGAATTGACCATGAGAGCTTACAAAAGAGACGTTCAGGTTATTATAGAAGGTCCCGGTCATGTTCCTCTGAACGAGATCGAGATGAATGTAAAAATGGAAAAGAGAATCTGTCACGGGGCGCCTTTTTATGTTCTGGGTCCTCTGGTGACGGATGTCGCTCCGGGTTACGATCATATCGTCTCGGCTATCGGTGGAGCTGTGGCGGCTTCTTACGGGGCGGATTTTCTCTGTTACGTTACCCCTTCGGAGCATCTCGGTATACCCGACCTTGAAGATGTAGAAAAAGGAGTTATTGCCGCGCGCATAGCGGCTCATGCCGGAGATATAGCTAAAGGAGTTTCTGGTGCTAAAGAATGGGACAGAGAAATTTCCCGGGCAAGGAAGAAAATGGACTGGAAAAGACAATTTGAATTGGTTATAGACGCTAAAAAAGCAGAGGAAACAAGGAGCAAAATGACTCCTAAAATAAAAGAAGTTTGTTCGATGTGCGGAGAATTCTGCGCCATTAAACTTCTTAATGATGCTTTGAAAGAAAAGTAATTAATTGCAAAAAATAAAACCGGGTTTATAATGATGCGCAGGCAGTTTATACTTATATTTTTTTTACCACTTATACCTCTCTGGTCACTCCAGAGTCGCATCTATACAATGGAACCTTTAATAGTAACCGGTAAGATGCCTGCAACTTTGTTGGGAGCCAGCAGAAATATTCTTGTGATCGAAACGAAAGAAATCATAAACAGTCCCGCCAGCGGAGTCGCAGACCTGTTTAAATATATTTCAGGAGTAACCATAAACGAAAGAGGTCCCGGGGGAGTTCAGGCCGATGTTTCTGTTAGAGGAGGAACATTCGAACAAACCCTTATTCTTATAGACGGGATCAGGGTGAATGATCCTCAAACCGCGCATCATAACCTGGATATTCCGGTTCAATTAGAAGACATTGATAGAATAGAAATATTGAAAGGCCCGGCGTCTCGGCTTTATGGGTCGGGAGCTTATGCCGGAGTTATCAATATTATAACAAAAAAAGAAGAAACTAAAAGCTTCAAACTGAAAGCTCTGACAGGTAATTATGGACTGCTGGATGGCAATCTTTTTTTATCTCAACCCTTCGGCTTTTCTTATAATTCCTTTTCAGTTTCCGGAAAACACTCTGACGGATATCGACATAATACAGATTTCGATATGTGGAATGTTTTTTTTAACTCCGCAATTAATTATAGAAAAGTAAAAGGAAAATTTTCTTTAGGCTATAATGATAAAGATTTCGGAGCCGGTTATTTTTATTCTGATATTTATCCGAATCAGCGGGAACATACGAAAACCGTTTTTTTGCGAGGTTCTGTTAATGTCGGCAAAACCGGATTAACCCTGCACGCGAAAAGTCACAGGGACAATTTTGTTCTGGATTATGAAAATCCGGATTTTTACAGAAATGAGCATACCGCATATTCCTATGGATCGGTATTGCGGTCATCCTTCTTTTCCGTAGCCGGTTTTACTTCCGGAGGTTTGGAATTTGGCGGAGATAAGATAATCAGCACAAATCTCGGCGATCATTCCCGTATGAGGGCTCGATTCTTTTTCGAGCATAGCTTGCCTGAAATAAGTAAAGTAGATGTGTCTCTGGGATCTTCTCTGTCTTATTATTCTGATTGGGATTGGTACTTTAATCCCGGAATAGATATAGGATACAGCTTTAGCAAACGAACCTGTTTATACGTGTCGATTGAAAAGGGGTTGCGTATTCCGTCATATACTGAATTGTATTTGGTCAGTCCCGTAAACATCGGCAACCGGAACCTGATACCGGAAAGCGCTTTATCTTTTGAAACCGGTATTAGAGCGGCGAGAGGCAGTATATTGACAAATATAAGCGCTTTTATAAGAAACCAAAAAAATACAATAGATTGGTTAAGGGAGAGTGAAATTGAGCCCTGGGGAGCCGAAAACGCGGGAGGAGTTACGGTAAAGGGATTAGATTTTAATGTTACATTTAAATCGATAGCCCGTATGTACAAAAGAATTCCCGTGCCTGGTATCAATTTAGGTTACACTTTTCTTAGCTTGGACAGAGATGAAAGTTCTTTACAGTCGAAATATCTCCTCGGTTATCCGGAACATAAATTTACTTTAAGCGTTGACTATGACTTAACCAGTAGTTTAAAACAGGTCTGGAAGGCCCGCTATGAAATATTGCCCGATTCTGAGAAATACCTGATTCTTGATACAGGTGTTTCGCTTGAGATCAAAAATGCCGAAATTTTCGTAGATGTTACAAATCTTTTAAATACGGAATATACTCAGGCAGGATGGATTCCCATGCCCGGTAGATGGGTAAAAGCCGGCATCCGTCTCGATATTTAAAGAATCTAACCACAGAGTACACAGAGAGAAGAAAAAGCACAGAGATCACAGAGGTTTTTTTGTTGTTTTTCCCACCCAACCCAAAAACTAATATCTCACACAAAGCCTCACCATACACAGTTTATTGTAGTTTTTTAAAAATAAAAAATCCGAGCTCTTGTCATTAAATATAAAATTTTAATGAGTTTTTTAAGTTGTGAATCGCAAGCTTCTTTATTATATATTAAACCCATTCGTGCTATTGATGCAATTTGTTGTTTTCTCTGTGTCTTCCGTGGCTCCGTGTGATAATCGGGTTTTTCCTTCTTGACTTTAAATACATCTTCCTTATTCTTGAAAAAATGAAAATTGTCGAATGTATTCCTAATATTTCCGAAGGGAAAGATATAGAAAAAATAAAGGCTATAACCGAAGAAGCAAAGAATGTGGAAGGCGCTTACCTTCTCGATGTTTATACAGGTAGTTCAACAAACAGATCTGTCCTTACTTTAGCCGGAGAACCACATAGTATTAAAGAAGTAATTTTTAGAATATTTAAGAAAACCTCAGAACTTATAGATATGAGTAAGCATGAAGGAGTTCATCCCCGGATAGGAGCCCTCGATGTTTGTCCCTTTATTCCGGTTAGTAATATTACCATGAAAGAATGCGTCGATATTGCGGAAGAGGTGGCGCAAAAAGTAGCCGTGGAATTGGGGATACCGGTTTACCTTTATGGTGAATCTGCAAAGGAGGAAAAAAGGAAAGATTTAGCAAATATACGTAAAGGAGGGTATGAGGGGCTTAAGGAAAAAATTAAAAATCCCGAATGGAAACCGGATTTCGGGAAGTCTGAATTTAACGAAAAATCCGGAGCGAGTGTGGTAGGCGCTCGCGATTTTTTGATTGCTTTTAACATAAACCTGGAAACGAAGGACAATGACCTTGCGGATAAGATCGCCCGAAAAATTCGAAAATCAGTCAAGCTGGAAGGAATTAAAGTTATAGGCTGGTATATCGAAGAATTGGGTTGCGCGCAGGTTTCCACAAATGTAATTAATTATAGGGCAACCCCTCTATATATTCTTTTTGAGGAAGTAAAAAAAGAATCGGGAAGATTAAGACTGGAAGTTACTGGCAGCGAGTTGGTGGGACTTGTACCGGAAGAAGCTTTGCTTGAAACGGGCAAATTCTATCTAAGCGAGAGTCTGATAAACCGGGAAAAGTCTAAACAACTGATAATAGGCGCGGCAGTGTCCGGACTTGGTCTTTCAGATAAATATAAATTCGACCCGCAGAAAAAAATTCTGGAATACAGAATAAAAAAGGAGATGTTATGAATATTTCAATTACTGATTTTTTAGAAAGGCTTTCTTCCGATGCGCCTACACCCGGCGGTGGCTCTGTGGCCGCGCTCGCCGGAGCGCTTTCGTGTTCTCTTACCTCTATGGTTGGAAACTTGACTTATGGTAAAAAAAAGTATGAGGAATACTGGGAACAGGCCAAAAATATAATAGAGGAAGCTAAGGAATTAAAAGATGATTTCCTTTCTCTTTTTTACGAAGATATGGAGGTTTTTACAAAACTAATGGCTACTTTTGGACTTCCCCGAAAAACGGAAGAAGAAAAAGAGAAAAGAGCCGATGCAATACAGGAGGCTACAAAGAAAGCAATCGAAGTTCCTCTTAACGTTATGAGAAAATCTCAAAGGGCGTCGGAAATGGCATTCGCTATGGCGAAAATCGGAAATTTAAACGCCATCAGTGATACGGGAATTGCCGGAGAGATGGCTCTTGCCGCGTGCAGGAGCGCGTCTCTTAATGTACTTATCAACTTAAATTTCTTAAGGGATCCCGAATATTCGAAAAAGATAAGCAAAGAGCACGAAGAAATTCTTGAGATGGTTGAATCTTTACGTAAGGAAATTGACTCGCTCGTTGTCGGTAAAATAAAAAATTAAATTAAAAAGGGTTGATAAATTCTAAATTTTTTATATATTAATTTATTATAGTAAGGGTCGTTAGCTCAATCGGCAGAGCACCGCCCTTTTAAGGCGGGGGTCGAAGGTTCGATTCCTTCACGACCCAGAATTTAAAATAGTATGTAGTAAAACTTTTGTTTATTAGGAGGGCATATAAATTTGCTTGACTATGTTCATGACAAAGAAGCTTTTATCAAGGAATTATCTTTAATTGCAAAAAACAAAGGTGAGTTTGTGGTTAGTGAAGGGGATTCAGGCGATTGTATGTTCGTTATAGTTGAAGGCAAGGTAAGGGTTATGCTTAAAAGAGGTAAAAAAGAAATTGTTCTGGCTACACTTGATAAAGGGAATTTTTTCGGAGAGATGAGTTTGTTCGGTAAAAACCCTCGCAGCGCTACTGTACAGGCTTTGACTGATTTGAAACTGTTAAAAATAACCAGAGAAGATATAGGCAGAATCGGAGATAGCAATCCTAAATTATTGAGCCAATTTACCATGGGCTTGTGCACCGAATTGTGTAAGAGGGTTTCAGAGACCAATATTTCCTTAGAGGCTTATTATCATATAAATAGAGCTACTTTAAAAAACCCTAAATTCAGGAATTTTCTACAAAAAATTTGGAATGAAAAGGAGGAATAAATGTTAGGGACATTATTAATGTTGGTAGGTTTTTCGTCTTTCAACTCGGGCAGCGGAACTTTTAATCTGTATTCGGCCAGAACTCTCCCCTTCGCTACGCTTAATTTTAACGCGAGTCTGGGAGGCGCGTTTCAGAATTATGATTTTCTTGCCGATTCATACAATCACATCGGTGCTACTTCTAAATTCGGTTTTACTTATGGTGTAGTCGATCCTTTTGAAATATATCTCGGAGCTACAATATACGGGAAACACGGCTATGAGGATAGTTTCTTTGGTGATGGTTCGGACAGTGAATTCGGGTGGCAAAATTTATACGGAGGAATGAAATTTTGTGTACCTCTTGCCGGGTCGCTTATAGAAGAGGAACAGACTTTTAATTGGCTGTTAGGAGGACATATAGGTACCGCGATAAATCCTTTTTCTCCTTCGAATGAGTACCGAATAGTAGGAACACCTCATTTTTTCTATCCTGCTTATAAACACAATCCTGATCTGGCGTTAGATCTATTAAACGATTTTGAGATTTATCCTCTGTTGGTTCATCTCAATTTAGGTTATGTTTTGAAAGGAAGTCTTCCGGACGTGCCCGGCGCAGACCTTCCCAATCTCATTCGCGCGGGAGGAGGTTTTGAAATTGCTGCCGGACGTTTTACTCGTTTTGTTTTCGAAACAAAATATCTTAAACCCGAGGAGAATTATCAGGACACATTAATCGGTACTTTTGGCATCAGGTTTATCATCCCCAGGAAATTTTCTTTCGATATAGCGGTGGATCGCACATTTAACGATTCAGTAGACTTTGTTCCCGATGCAATGTTCGACGAAACCGGTCAATGGAGATTTAAGATAGGGGTTACCCTGCAAAGTACCATAATAGAGAGAGAAAAAGAAAAGGAACCTGAGAATGGAACAATAGTCCTGACGGTAAATGATTTGTCGACAAATGAACCTCTGGTGGCGAATGTAAACTTTAAAGACACTTCTCTAAGCTATAAAACCGGTGAAGACGGGAAGGTTACAATAGAAATTCTTCCGGGTGTTTATGACCTTGAACTTACCAAAGAGGGTTATCTTAAGAGAGAAGCCACAATAACGGTAAAACCCGCTGCTACTTTAAATATCAACACCGTTCTCAGGAAAGCGGAGAAGGAAACAGGTGTTTTCTCCGGTACGGTGAGTTCGTTCAGGGAAGAAAATCCTCTTCAGGCGACAATCGAGTTTTTAGGAACAGATATAGGAAAAATGACATCTGATCCCGTTAAAGGTATTTTCATGAAAGAGGTTGAAGCAGGGACTTACAATGTTCGCGTTTCTGCCGAGGGCTACCTTCCGGAAACCTTCCCTGTAGAAATAGTCAAGGGAGAAACTACAATAAAGAACGTGAAGCTTGTCAAGAAGTTAGAAAAGGAAGAAAAAATTATTTTAAGAGGTATTAATTTCGCGACCGGCTCGGCAGTTATACCTCCTTCCGAATATCCTGTTCTGGATCAGGTAGTGCAGGTTCTGAAAGCTAATGAAAACGTTAGAGTGGAAATCGGCGGACATACGGATTCGGTCGGTTCGGAAACATACAATCAGGGTCTTTCCGAAAGAAGAGCTCAATCCGTCAGGAATTATCTCATCCAGAGAGGAATATCCGCCAGTCGTCTCGAAGCAAGAGGATACGGAGAATATCAGCCTGTGGCTCCGAACACGACTCGTGAAGGCAGAAGTCAAAACAGAAGAATTGAATTTACGGTTCTTTCGACAGAGTAACGAAAAATTAACTTAGATCCGGCTTCTTGATTTTTAGGTTAAAAGAAGATCTTAACGAGGAACAGGAAAGGGCGGTCAAACACACTTCAGGCCCCGCTCTGGTATTGGCCGGGGCCGGAAGTGGCAAAACCAGAGTTATAACATACCGGATCGCCTATCTTTTGGAACAGGCAAATGCCAGCCCTTATAACATTATGGCTGTTACTTTTACAAATAAGGCAGCCGATGAGATGAAGGAACGCCTTTATTCTCTGGTAAGGGGTTCCGTAAAGGGAATGTGGATGGGGACATTCCACTCTCTGTGCGCCCGTATCCTGCGGGAATTCGCCGACCGGACTGCATATACAAAGAATTTTGTTATTTATGATACTCAAGATCAGCATAATCTAATAAAAAATATAATGAAAGACTTGCGTATTAATGAAAAGGAAGCCGATTTGTATTATTCTCATCGTTATATATCAAATCTAAAAAACAAGCTTATCGATGAGTTCGAATTCAAGCCGTATAATTATAAAACCGAGTTAGTAAGGAATATTTATCAGGAATATCAGAGAAGACTTAAGGAAAATAACGCCATGGATTTTGACGATTTACTTTTTAACCTTTATTTACTTCTGGATTCCGATAGAAGGGTCAAAGAAAAGCTAAATGATAGATTTAGATATAAATTGGTAGACGAATATCAGGATACTAATCTTTCGCAGTATGAAATATTGAAAAAATTGTCGGAAAAATATAAGGACATATTTGTAGTCGGGGATGACGACCAGTCTATCTATGGTTTTCGCGGCGCGGACATAAATAATATTTTAGACTTCGAAGATGATTTTCCCGATTCAAAAGTATACAAACTCGAAAGAAACTACAGATCTACGAAAAGAATTCTCGAAGTTGCTTCGAATGTAGTTAAAAACAATAGATTTCGTAAAGGAAAAACATTATGGACGGAGCTGGAAGAAGGAGAAAAAATAGTTCTTTTTTCCGGACTTACAGAAAGGGAAGAAGCCATCAAGTTGATTGGGTTTTTAAAGAAAGAATTGAAGAAGTACGATAAGAAGGATATACTTATTGCCTACAGAACCAACGCTCAATCGAGAGCGCTGGAAGACGCTCTGTTAAAAGAAAATATCCCTTACGTAATTATAGGCGGAGTGAAGTTTTACCAGAGAAAAGAAATAAAGGATATTCTGTCCTATGTCAAATTTATAGTCAACAAAAAAGACTCGATCTCTTTTTTTAGAATTTTAAATACTCCCAGAAGAGGAATCGGGAAGGTGACCAGAGAAAAAATTGAAAAATTAGCAAGGGAAGAAAATATCTCTCTTTGGGAGTCTTCTCGTAAGTTGGCTGCCGAAGATTCGAGTATCGCGAGTTTTGTCGAGCTTATAGAGGAACTTGATAAAATAAACAGGGTCGATGAACTAATGGTAGCGATAGTAGAGAAAACAGAATACCTGAAAATTCTTAAAGAAAAAGATTCGATCGAGTCCGAAAGCAGGATTGAAAATATACAGGAGTTGCTGTCAGCTGTTTTCGAATTTACGGAAAACACGGGTAAATTTGTCCCCGAGGAATACTTGATAGATGTTGGTTTGAAAACCGACATCGATGGTTGGAATAAAAGTGATTCGGTTACTTTGATGACTCTGCACAACACAAAAGGTCTCGAATTCGAAGTGGTTTTTATAACCGGAATCGGAGAGGGGCTTCTCCCGCATTATCGAAGCATTAACGAAGGGAATTTAGAAGAAGAAAGGCGACTTTTTTATGTGGGAATAACAAGAGCCAGAAAAAAATTGTTTCTTTCTTATTTCCTCACGCACGGAGCCGGCTGGGGAAGCGGAAGACGTATTGTCCCCTCTCAATTTTTAAAAGAGCTGCCTAAGGGAGCGGTCGAAAAGTACGATGGCTACACAAACGGAACAAATGAAGGAAATCGATATATCTTGAGAGAAAAAAAAGAAAATTATAAATGGATAGAACATCCTGTATTCGGTAGGGGAAAAATACTGGATACAGTCGACGGAGACAAATTAGTGATATCTTTTAACGGTATGACAAAAAAAATAAAGCGGAGTTTTTTTAATGAAAGAAATTGATATAAAACATCTTTCCAGGCTTGCCAATATAGATCTGGAGAAAGATGAAGAAAAAATACTTCAGAAAGATCTGGATAAAATAATAAAACACATTAAGAAAATACAGGAGGTCAACGTAGATTCGACTCCCTCTGACAGCCATCTCCATGCGGTAAATTTGCTTTTGCGGGAAGATAAAACAGAAAGGACCTTACCGGTAAAAGAGGTATTATCGAACACTCAAAATCCGGTCAAAAATCACTTTACGGTAAATAGGATTGTGAATGAAAACGATTCTTGAATATCAGGAAAAGTTCAGAAAGGGCGAAATATCTCCGCTTGATTTACTATCAAGCTGCCTGGAGAGAATTGATCCGTCTCTCAATGCTTATATTACGGTTACCGAAGAATTAGCGAGAAAAGGGCTTGAAAAAAGTACAGAAGGAAAACTGAAGGGCATACCCGTTGCCATTAAAGACAATATAAACATAAAAGGAGTTCCCACGACCTGCGCGTCGAATGTTTTAAAAGGATTTATTCCGCCGTATTCCGCCACCGTAATCGAGAGAATAGAAAAGAGCGGAGGAATTTTTACAGGAAAAACCAATCTGGACGAATTCGGGATGGGTTCTTCCACGGAAAGGTCGTACTACGGGCCTTCTAAAAATCCTTTCGATCCTACAAAAGTTCCCGGAGGTTCGAGCGGCGGCTCGGCTGTCGCCGTAGCTATGGGAAGCGCGGTTATTTCCCTGGGCTCCGATACCGGGGGGTCTGTCCGTCAACCGGCTTCTTACTGCGGGTTGGTCGGCTTAAAACCTACTTACGGGAGAGTTTCGAGATATGGGCTTGTGGCTTTCGGTTCCTCTCTCGATCAAATTGGGATTATTGGGAGAAACGCTGAAGACGTGGGCATTATGCTGGAGGTGATAGCCGGTTACGATCCGAAAGATTCTACTTCGTCTGAAAAAGAAGTAGAAAATTACAGCGATCTAAGTAAACCTTTTAAAAACATAAAAATAGGTTTGCCTGAAGAATATTTTAAGCAGATAAACACGGAAGTTCACTCTTCGGTAATGAAAATAAAAAAAGCGCTGGAGAAAGAAGGGATTTCTTTTAAATCGGTATCTCTGCCCACCACGGATTATATCATACCCACCTATCAGGTTATTTCATACGCTGAAGCTTCTTCAAATCTCGCAAGATATGACGGAGTCAGATACGGCCTGTGGGCTAATGGCGAAAATTTTCGCGACACGATAAGAAAAGCCAGAGACGAGGGGTTTTTGCCCGAAGTTAAAAGAAGAATCTTAGTCGGTACTTTTGTTCTTTCTTCCGAAGCCATAGCCGAATATTACGAAAGGGCGGATCTTATAAGAAGGTTAATCACCCGGGAATTTAATGAGGTTTTTAAGGAGGTAGATTGCCTTCTAACTCCGGCAACACCAACACCCGCTTTTCCCATAGGAGAGAGAACCGACGATCCTATAAGGATGCACGTGCCGGATCGACTGACCGCCGGAGCGAATCTGTCAGGGATCCCCGCGGTAGTGGCTCCCGCGGGAATGATCGGAAAGCTTCCCATAGGTTACCAGTTAATCGGGAAACATTTCGATGAAAAAAAGCTTCTTTCTATAGTTAGACTTGTAGAAGAAAACGTGCCGTTTAAAGGATTTTTAAATGGATTTTAAAAAGACCGAATATAAACCTACGATCGGTATAGAGGTTCACGCCCAGCTTAAAACAACCACAAAGTTGTTCTGCGGTTGTCCGGTAGAATTCGGGGGAAGAGCTAACGCTAATGTTTGTCCCATCTGTCTCGGTTTGCCGGGAGCCCTTCCTTCGTTGAATAAAAAAGCTGTGGAACTTGCCATAAAAGCCGGTCTTGCCTTAAATTGTGAAATCAATGCAAAATCTATTTTCGCCAGAAAAAATTATTTCTATCCTGATTTGCCCAAAGGATATCAAATTACACAGTACCGTTTTCCGATTGCTTCTTCGGGAGAAATTCTTGTAGAAGGTAAGAAAATAAGAATAAAAAGGGTACACCTGGAGGAGGAATCGGCGAAGCTGATACACGAGGAGGATAAATCGCTGGTGGATTACAACAGAGCCGGGCTCCCTTTGATTGAAATAGTTACCGAACCCGATATAGACTCGCCGGATATGGCGGTCGCGTATCTTAAAACATTACAGAAGATTTTACAATTCGAGGAAATCTCAGGAGCGGTAATGGCAAGAGGTGAATTCAGGTGTGAGCCGAACATATCCGTGAGTAAAAAAGAAGGTGAACTCGGGACAAGGACAGAAGTTAAAAACCTTAATTCCTTCCGGGGCGTAAAAAACTCTCTTCTTTCCGAAATCGAACGGCAGATAGGAATACTGGAAGAAGGAGGAGAGGTCGAACAGGCAACGATACATTATTCGGAGAAAACTCATAAAACCTGGGCGGCAAGAACAAAAGAGGAATCTTCCGATTACAGATATTTCCCCGAGCCCGATTTACCTCCTCTGTTATTGGATACAAAATGGATAGAAGAAGTAAAATCCAGTATAGGTGAATTACCGTTAAAGAAAAAAGAGAAATTTATGAAACTCGGATTGAGTGAAGAAGACGCTGTAATAATATCAAATTCCGTTATGGCTTCTCGTTTGATGGAAGAAACTTTGAAAATTGTCGATGCCCCGGTGGAAATCAGTAAGTGGATATTAAGAGATTACAGAAGTCTGGGTGAACCCGATATTCCCGCGAAAGATTTCGCCGGGATGATACAAATGGTTATTGAGGGTAAAATTTCAAGAAATGCGGGAGCGGAAGTATTCGCGGAAATGGTAAAGACAGAAAAATCTCCTGAAGAAATAGTAAAAGAAAAAAATCTTTCCAAAATATCAGACTCAGAAACTTTAGAACAAATGGTCCGGGAAGTTTTTGAGGAAAATCCTGATGAGTCGACCCGCTTTAAAAACGGAGAAAAGAAATTGCTCGGTTTTTTCATCGGTCAGGTGATGAAGAAAACAGGAGGGAAAGCGGATCCCAGAGAGGTCTCACGGTTAGTATCCGAGTATGAAAAAAAATATTGAAATAAAAAAAGCGTCTGTCCATAATTTGAAGGGAATAGACGTCGAAATACCCCGCGATGAATTAGTTATCATAACAGGCATCTCCGGTTCCGGAAAATCCTCTTTGGCTTTCGATACAATATATGCCGAAGGTCAGAGGAGGTACGTCGAATCTCTGTCCGCTTACGCCAGGCAATTTTTAGGGGTTATGGATAAACCCGAGGTTCAATCCATAACAAACCTTTCACCAACTATTTCAATCGAACAGAGAAAGCTTTCAAAGAATCCCCGTTCTACCGTGGGTACGGTGACCGAGATATACGATTATCTCAGGGTTCTTTTCGCCAGAGCCGGAACTGCTTACTGCTACAACTGCGGGAAAGAAATTTCCTCTCAAACCGTCGATGAAATCGTCGCTCAAATTTTATCATACCCGGAGAATACCCGTCTCTACATACTCGCCCCCATCGCCAGAGGGAAAAAGGGGTCTTTTTCAGCCGAACTCAAAAAAATAGAAGAAAAGGGGTACGTGAGAATGATAATAGACGGAGAAATTTACGACATAGAGAACGTTCCCGAACTCGATAAGAACAAACCCCACAACATAGAAATAGTGGTGGACCGGATAAAAGTTAAAGCAGATATAAGGAGCAGAGTGGCGGATTCCGTGGAAACCGCTCTTGAAGAAACCGACGGGATATTGATAATAAAGGATATCGACAACGATTCAGGCAGGATCTTTTCGACGAAATTCGCCTGCGCGGACTGCGGAATCAGTTATCCCGAGATTTCGCCCAGGCTTTTTTCCTTCAATTCTCCTTATGGAGCATGTCCGAAATGTCAGGGAATAGGAACGGAGATGGAGATAGATCCTGATAATATAATACTTAACGGATCGCTGTCTGTCCTTGAAGGAGCTATAGCGCCGGTGGGAGAACCCAGAGGAAGATTCCTGCGGGAGTTGAATTCTCTGGAGGATAATTATGATTTAGATTTAGATACGCCCTGGAAGAAATTAAACGAAAGCGAGAAAAATTTGATTTTATACGGCGGCGATTACTGGGAGGGGGTAATTCCGTATTTAGACAGAAGACATCGCGATACGGAGTCCGATTGGATAAGGAGTGAAATAGAAAAATATATGATTTTCGCGCCCTGCGCGGAGTGTCGGGGGGCGAGGCTTCGAAAAGAAGCTTTATCGGTAAAAATACAGCACACTAATATACACGATGTGGCAAAAATGAATATAGCCGCTGCCAGGAAGTTCATAGAAAATGTTAAGTTCGAAGATGAAAGGAAAAAAATAGCGTCTGAATTGATAAGAGAAATACGTCATAGACTTCGTTTTCTGGAAGACGTCGGAGTAGATTATCTGACTCTGGAAAGGTCGACTCAGACTCTCGCCGGAGGAGAGGCTCAGAGAGTGCATCTGGCGACTCAAATAGGGTCAGGGCTTGTTGGCATTATTTATATTTTAGACGAACCTACAATCGGTTTGCATGAACGGGACATATTAAGGCTGATTAAAACCTTAAAATCACTTCGTGATATAGGAAACACAGTTATTTTAGTTGAGCATGATTTTAAAAGCATTTTATCCGCGGACTGGGTTATCGACCTCGGTCCGGGAGCGGGAGAGAGGGGAGGAAAAGTGGTCTTCGCGGGTACGCCGAGCGATTTGAAAAAAGACGGCAAAACCATAACCGGGAAATATCTTTCCGGAAAAGAAAAAATCCCGATTCCTCCCATTCGTAATAAAAAAGATAAAGATAGAGTTATTAAGATTCTGGGAGCACGGGGGAATAATCTGAAAGATATAGACATCGAAATACCTTTGAACTGTTTTGTCTGTATAACAGGTGTTTCGGGTTCAGGAAAGAGTACTCTTCTTATCGATATTTTATACAGAGCTCTCGCCAGGACCTTCCACGGTTCGAGATATCTTCCTCTCGAACATGAAAAAATCGAAGGAATCGAGAACATAGATAAGGTCATAAATATCGATCAGAGTCCAATCGGCAGAACTCCACGCTCCAACCCGGCGACCTACACCGGAGTTTTCGATCCGATTAGAGACTTTTATGCAGAGCTTCCGGCATCCAGGGTCAGGGGCTACAATAAAGGGAGATTTTCCTTTAATGTGGAGGGAGGAAGATGTGAGGAATGCGGAGGACAGGGGCAGAAAAAAATAGAAATGCATTTTTTGTCCGATGTTTACGTTACCTGTAAAGCATGCAAGGGGAAGAGGTATAAAAAGGAGACGCTCGAGGTCGAATACAGGGGAAAAAATATAGCTGAAGTTCTGGATTTAACGGTCTCTGAAGCGCTCGATTTCTTTTCCGATATTCCAAAGGCGAAACAGAAACTGCAGCTTCTTCAGGATGTGGGGCTCGGTTACATAAGACTGGGCCAGCCCGCGACCACGCTTTCAGGCGGTGAAGCCCAGAGAATCAAACTCGCCAAAGAACTTTCGAAAGTCGCCACGGGCGAAACTCTCTATCTTCTGGATGAGCCGACAACCGGTCTGCACGCGCACGATATCAGATTACTTTTAAAAATATTGAAACGTCTCGTGGATATGGGCAACACTGTCGTGGTTATCGAACATAATCTCGACGTTATAAAATGCGCGGACTGGATAATAGATCTGGGCCCCGAAGGCGGGGAAGAAGGCGGAGAGCTCATAGGGGAAGGAACTCCGGAGGAAATCTCGGAGATAAAGAAATCCTATACGGGGAAATTTTTGCAAGAAATACTTTCAAATAGAATGTAAAAATCAAATATCAAAGTGGAAAATTACAAATAAAAGTTCAAAAATAAACAAAAAAATTATATTAACCTACAAACTTAAAAGACTTTTTCTGTTTTAATATGTCATTTTGCTTTTTACTTTTTAATATTTTATTTTAGATAGAATTACACGAATAGCACGAATGTTTTTGTTTTTCTGCCAATTCCCAAACCCTAAATCCTAAATTCTAGTATTGCCACAAAGACCACAAGGATTTTTAACTGTTCAACCATTAAATTATTTGACAATTTAACGATTCAACTGATTCGAGGGATTAACATCCTTTGAATCTTCTACCCTTGAATATTCAGTCAAAAATACGCATAATTGTATTAAGGAATAAAAATGAAGTGTCCTCATTGCAGAGAAAGTGAGTTGACTCCGGTAATGACTAAAAACGGAGTGTTGGTGGATTATTGCCCCAGATGTGAAGGTGTCTGGCTGGAAAGGGGAGAATTGTATTATTTTACAAAGTCCCCCAGATACTTACGCTGGAGAATTAAGGATGGTCTGAAGAACTCGAGATTGTCTAAAAAGTTAAATCCGCATTCTAAGACTCCTCTTACCGCGCTTCCGCTGCGGGGAAGCAAAATGATTGTTTACTACTGTCTTAAGACGGGAGCTGTTTGGATAGATAAAGAGATACTGGATAAATTGCTCGAGGAAAAAGATTTCTTCCTGAGAATAGAAATAGATAAAAATACCCTGCCTTCCGAATTAACTCCTCCCACCTGGGGAAAACTTCATTTGCCAAATCTTACTCTCGTTTCAGCAGCGACTCTTTTTCTTTTGTACGGAATACTCTTTTTAATCTTGATAATGCTTGCGAATTTTGGTTTTATTGAACCTATTTTAGCATCGGTAATTGGTGTTGGTATAGCTGTTATACAATTTATACTCGCTCCGTTTCTGATGGATGCGGTGTTAAAGTTTCTCTTTAAGATTAAATGGGTTTCGCTGGGAAGATTGCCGCAGCATTTACAAGTTTTTTTAAAAGATATTTGTCCTGAACATAATATAAGGGTTCCTCGTTTCGGAATAATATATGATAACACGCCCAACATTTTTGCTTATGGGAATACTCCCAATAACGCGAGGATTGTATTGACTTCCGGGTTAATCGATTTACTCGAAGAAGATGAACTCGATGCTGTTGTAGCCCATGAAGTAGGGCACGCTGTGCACTGGGATATGTTAGTTATGACTTTTTTTTACCTGTGCCCCATGATTTTTTATTACATTTACAGGAGCTTAATGCCTGTCGGAAAAGAAGAGAGAAAATTAACGGCGCACTTTCGATATATTATGGCGATGGCTGTTTATATTTTATATTTGATTCCAGAATATGTTTTACTGGGTTTATCCAGGGTGAGAGAATTTTTTGCCGACAGATTCGCGGGCGAAGGTAGTAACCCTAACAGTTTAGCTTCTGCTCTTGTTAAAATCGGATACGGGCTCGCGGGAAAGAGTAAGAAGAAAGGGGGCCACAGAAAACCCGGACTGGAATCGATAAAGGCTATGGGCATATTCGACCCTGTATCTGCGTTTTCACTGGCGATAGCTTCATATCATCCCGGATATATGGGAGGTGATGTTGATAAGAAAACTCTGAAAAAAGTGATGCGCTGGGATCTATGGAGCCCATGGGCAAAATATTATGAATTTCGGTCCACGCATCCCTTAATAGCAAAAAGATTGCTGGCTCTAAGCGCGGAATCTATGAATGAAGGGAAAGAACCTTATGTTCTTTTTAATGAGAAGAAACCTGAAAGTTACTGGGAAGATTTTTGGCTGGATTTTTTAATAGATTTTTTACCGATAGTGTCAGTTGTTTTAAGTGTATTGTTTTTCTTTATTAAGCGGGATATCGCGTTTCTTGAACTGGGTGTTTTTTTATTGGGTTCAACGTATCTTTTGAGAACTCTTTTTTCTTATAATTTTTCTTTCTTTCCCGAGGTGAAAATTTCATCCCTTTTGAAGAAAATTAAGGTTTCGGCAGTGCGTCCGGTAGCTTGCACAATAAAAGGAAAAATTATCGGAAGAGGAGTGCCGGGTCTTATCCTGAGTGGAGATTATATACTGCAGGATGATACGGGAATAATATTTCTCGATTACCGCCAGCCCCTCGGCATCTGGGATTTTCTGTTTGGTTTATTAAAAGACAAAGAATATAAGGGCGAAGAGGTTAAAATTACGGGCTGGTACCGTCGCACACCGGTTCCATACATAGAAGTAAAGAAAATTGAAACATCCGAAGAAAAGAGAAGCGGTTATGTATTCCATATAAAAATAGCAGTTGGAATAATACTAACCATTCTAGGTGGATTACTTCTCGTTTTACGTTAAAAAACCCTAAAAGGAGGGCCTATGAAAAGATTTGTTCTGTTTTTGTTAAGCGTTATTCCTGTTTTTTTATGTGCTCTTATAATTGATCACACTTGTACCGACATAACTCAAATTCCTGAATCAGCAATTTTGGCTGCTAAAGATTCTCTGCGTATCGGATATGGACACACCTCTCACGGATGGCAGATAACTTACGGAATGGATGGACTTGTCGAGTTTGCAAACAACGGCGGAAAAGGACTTTCTTTACCGGAAGATATTTTTGCTTTTAACAATGGAGGTACAGATGGAGCTCTAGATTTCGAGGATGGAGACGGTTATGGGGAAGGTTGGCTCGACCATGATTGTGGTTATTATCCCAACTGGGTAGATGAAACGCGGGAATATTTGGAAGATGCCTCTCATTCAGACGTTAATGTAATTATGTGGTCATGGTGTGGTCAGGTAAGCAACAAGTATTGTTCCGGAGTTCTCTGGGAACAGTATCTGGGGCCGATGACTCAGTTGGAGATAGATTACCCCCATGTGACATTTATATACATGACAGGACATGTCGATATAGGTGCGGATACGTGCAACAAAGCAGCTAATGATTCTATCAGGGGATACTGCAGAAATAATAACAAAGTTTTATTTGATTTTGCAGATTTCGACCGGCACGACCCTGATGGTAATTATTACGAGTTTTGTAACGATAATTGTGATTACTACGATGCTGCTGGCGGTACTCTTCTAGGAAACTGGGCGGAAGAATGGCAGTCTGCTCATACTGAAGGAGTCGATTGGTATTCTACTCCAGGTTCTCATACTTATCCCATAAATGAGAATCAAAAGGGATATGCTGCCTGGTGGATGTGGGCGCGGCTTGCAGGATGGGAAGGTTCTGCAGGCATCGATGAAAAGGCCGAGCCAGATAATGGATTAACATTGTCAGCCGGTAAAAATTTAAATCTTATAACAAACAATAAAATTTACATTTCTTTTTCTATTCCGGGCGATGGTCTAACTACTATAGATGCTTATGATGTTAGCGGCAAAAAAATTTCTTCAATTTTTAGAGGAAACCTCCACTCTGGTTCTCATAGTTGTTCTTGGGATAGAAGCGGAAAGGCGGGGATTATTATTATAAGGCTAACACACGGTTCAGGAGCGACTTCGATTAAACTTAATTGTATGTAAAGTTAGAGGTGCGGGGAGAAAAAATTATACCGCTCCTTTTCTTTTGGCGAGAATTATAGCGGCGACAGCCAGAACGAAAATAAGTCCCATTCCCGTGTAAACTGTCCATACAGGATAATTCTCATATCCTGATTTTATTAGATTTACGAACTGCCAGACAAGAGAAATTCCCAGAAAAGCGGGCGTGAGAAATTTTATAAATATGTCCCACCATATTCCTATACGCATTTCCGAAACCTGATTTATATAGTTTCTGGCTTTTTTTGCTCCGAGTATATAGCCTATTACAACACATTCGAGAAAACCGACCACTGTAATTCCGTAACTAGTAATAAAATGGTCTACTATGTCGATCCAGTAAAGCCCCGCACCCGTAGTAAAAGGCAATCCCACGAGGAAACCGAATACGCAGACTACGGGCAGCACAAATTTCTTTTTAATTTTCCATTTGTCGACGATACTCTCCACCACAGGTTCCGTCATAGAAAATGCTGAATCTATACCAAGAGTAAGTAAGAGCAGGAAGAAAAGAGCGGCAAAGAAGCGTGCCGCGACAGGAAGCAGGCTGATAGCCATTGGATAGGTTACAAAAGCGAGACCTATACCAGAAGCTGTAACCTCCGTTACTGAAACTCCGAGTGACTGCGCAAGGTATCCAAGTGTGGAAAAGACAGCGACTCCCGCGATAAAAGAAGTCAGGCAATTGGCGACACTAGTGAGGAGTGCGTTTACGGTAATATCCGATTTTTCATGCAGATAACTCGCATAAACG